>ENA-UOUL01000011-UOUL01000011.1-bioreactor-metagenome-genome-assembly--contig:-NODE-11-length-269844-cov-9.068107_pt1 | contig 269844 bp, 252 predicted proteins | sample MGYA00249838_ERZ747220 | MGnify/ENA primary metagenome ERZ747220 (study PRJEB28778, sample SAMN05720191) | bioreactor metagenome | isolation source: Anaerobic biogas reactor | place: USA:Washington... | reverse complement strand
TAGAGGCACGGGCCCCTGGGAGCCCGTGCCCGGTTCTTCTCGTACTCTCAGGATCCCTAGATCAGCCCGATCGCCTTACCCACGCCCTGGAATGTCTCCAGCACCCGATCCATCTGCTCGTCCGTGTGCGTCGCCATGTAGGAGGTGCGGAGGAGTGACTTGCCGGCAGGCACCCCCGGCGGAATCACGCAGTTGGTATACACTCCGGCGTCGAACAGGGCCTTCCAGGACATTATGGTAGCCTCGTCGTCGCCGATGTAGATTGGGATGATTGGAGTCTCGGTCTTGCCCACGCTGAACCCCATGCGGGTGTACTCGGAGCGCATCCGAGCCGCGATCTCCAGCAGTCGGTGCGACCGTTCCGGCTCCTCTATCATGATCGTAAGCGCGGCTGCCGCGGCCGCCACGTTACTGGCCGGCGCGCTGGCGCTGAAGATGAGGCTACGAGCCATGTGCTGGATGTAGTGTATGACCTGATCGTCGCCCGCAATGAAGCCGCCCAAGGAGGCGAAGGACTTCGAGAACGTGCCCATAATGAGGTCCACGTCGTCGGTTACACCGAAGTGAGCGCTGGTCCCCCTCCCGTCGGCCAGCACCCCCAAGCCGTGGGCGTCGTCTACCATCAGCCGAGCCCCGTACTTCCTGCAGACCTGCACCATCTCCGGGAGCGGCGCCAGGTCGCCCCCCATGCTGTAGACGCCGTCCACCACTACCAGCTTTCCGGCGCTGTCGTCGCAGCCGGCGAGGACGCGCTCGAGGCTGGACATGTCGTTGTGCTGGAAGCGCTTCATCTCTCCGCGAGAGAGCATACAGGCGTCTATGATGCTGGCGTGATCCTCGCGGTCGGTGATCACGAAGTCCCCCCGGCCGACGACCGCGGAGATGGCACCCAGGTTGGACTGGTAGCCGGTGGAGAACACCACCGCCGCTTCCTTGCCGACGAACTCGGCCAGGCGCCGTTCCAGTTCGACGTGGATGGTCAGTGTGCCATTGAGAAAGCGCGAACCGGTGCAGGAGGGCCCGTACTTGGCCACTGCGTCCATGGCCGCCTTGCGCACCCGCGGGTCGGTGGTCAGGCCGAGGTAGTTATTGGAGCCGATCATGACCAGACGGTGGCCGTCGATCACCACCTCAGTCCCCTCGGTGTCCTCGAGAGGAATGAAGTAGGGATAGTACCCGCCGGCTATAGCCTCTCGGGCAGCGGTGAACTCGTAGCACTTGGAGAGTATGTCCACGGATACCTCCGATCTCGCCCTATTCTGAGGAACCAAACGCGTCCCGTATGATAGCCCTAGCAGCGGCCGGCGACAAGGGGTACGCGGAGAGAATCCCGCCACCTCATCGGAGCCCAGCGATGGCACGTCATTTGCATCACCGAACCCACGTAATACCATGGCAGGAGGAAGCCTTGGCGGTGGGCCCGCAGAGAGTCAATAGCCTTCAGGAGCGCCTGGAAGCGCTTGGCCTGGACGCGTTCCTGGTGACACTACCCACGAACATTCGTTACCTCGTTGGCTTCACCGGTGACCTGGGTCTGCTGCTGGTGACCAAGGACGCGGTGGAACTAGCCGTGGATGGCCGCTACACCGAGCACGCCCGCCGGGAAGTCGGCGCGGTACCGGTGCGCGAGGTTCGTGGCGAATGGGCCGCGGCTCTGGCCGGCTTAGCCGCCAACCACTCTGTCGGGCATATCGGCTATGAAGGTGACCATGTCACCGTCTCACAGCTCGAGCGTCTGGCCGAGGGTGCGCCTGGTGTGCAGTTGGAGCCTTTCAGTGGCACGGTGCTTGCCCTGCGCGCTCGCAAGTCGCCAGAGGAGATCGAGGCCCTGGTGCAGGCGATCGCCCTCACCGACGAGACCATGGCCGCCCTGCGCGACTGGCTGCGCCCGGGAGTGACGGAGCGAGAAGCGGTGTGGTTTGTGGAGTCCTACATCCGCACTCACGGTGGCGAGGCGGTCGCCTTCGACCCCATCGTCGCCGCGGGACGGAACGGCGCCATGGCGCACGCTCGCCCCAGTGACCGGCCAATCGGGCGACAGGAGCCCATCGTTGTCGACATCGGGGCCCGCGTCGAAGGGTATCACGGTGATCTGACCCGCACGCTGTGGTTCGGAACGCCCACCGACCGCTTCAACGAGCTCTACAACCTGGTGCTGGAAGCTCAGCTCACGGCGGAGGACGGCATCAAGGCCGGCATGAGCGGCAAGGAGGCAGACGGACTGGCGCGCGCGGTGATCGAGGGGGCAGGCTATGGTGAGCGGTTCAGCCACAGCCTCGGTCACGGTGTCGGTCTGGCGATTCACGAGGAGCCACGCCTATCACAGCTTGCCGAGGGGACCCTGGAGACAGGCGCCGTAGTCTCGGTGGAGCCGGGCGTCTACTTCCCCGATTGGGGCGGGATACGGATTGAAGATCTTGTTGTCATTGAAGACGGGGGAGTAAGGGTCCTCACCCGCTCCGCCAAAGAGCCCTGGCTGGCCGAGTAGGCTGGGAGGAGAGCAGATGAGCAGTTCAGCCACATGGAGTAGTAGCCCCGCTCCGACCCGGGTTCGTCCGCCGCGAAGGCAGCGTGTCGGGGGCCTCAACACTGGTGCGGCGAACCCCACCCTGGCCTACCTGGCCATCGGGTTTGTCGTCGGCCTTCTGATCGGCTTGCCCGTGCTTGGGTGGTGGCTGTGGCCGGTCCGGACGACCAACGCCGTCCCATCGGACCTGGCGCCGGCGTACCGGGAGGCCTATGTCGCTATGGCGGCAGACTCCTACGCTCTCAGTGGCGACCTTGCGCTCGCCAAGGCGCGGCTCGGTACCTGGGGCCCGGATGAAGCGGCCCGAATCATCGCCTCGCTGCAGGAGACCGCGGTGGCCTCCGGTAGCACCGTGCAGACCACGCGCCTGCAACAGCTATCCGCCGACCTCGGCTTACTCGATGGGTCCGCCAGCGCCGCTGCTTCCGCCTCCACCGGTGTTCAGAGCGCCGGCGAGGACGACGCTCTCGTCGCGCGGAAGAGTGGCACCCCTCTGATCGTGATTGGCGCCATCCTACTGGCAAGCGGCCTGGTTCTAGGTGGATACCTGGTGCGCCGCCAGGGTGGGATGGGGAAGTTGGCAGTCGCACTGAGATCGCTGCGCAAGCGCGGGATCCAGATCCCGAAGCCGGACCTCGCCGGGATACGGCGGGCCCTTCAGACGGATCGTCCGCGTCGCCCAACCACGGCGGCCACGGAGCCATTGTCGGCGGCTGCACCGGCGGAGATGGACGTAGAAGAGGCCGAGGAGTATGAAGCTGACGACGAAGACCGCAGCCTAGAAGCGGTGCTCTCCACGTGGACGGAGAAGGTAGATATCCAGGAGCCGGCCGAAGAGGCTATCGTGGAGTCGGCACAGTCAGACTCTCGGCCCGCTGCCCGTTCGGATGCGGCTGACGACCCGCTCTCCCTGGGCGTATTCATGGCCACGTACCGGCACGGCTCCGACAAGATGTTCGACATCAGCTACTACCTCAGCGATGAGGCGCAGTTCCTTGGCGAGTGCGGCGTCGGAGTGGCCGAGACGGTGGGAGACGCCATCCCGGAGCAAGCCTGCGCCATGGAACTCTGGCTCTTCGACAAGGGCGACATCCGCACCCACACCAAACTGCTGGTAACGGACTTCGCTCTCGACGACCCGGACCTGCGAGAAGTGCTGGCTGGGCGCGGCGAGCTGGTGCGTGCCGCTCCGGGCCAGATCATTCACCTGGAGACGGCGCAGCTGCGCCTGCAGGCAGAGGTACTGAGTGTCAAGCATGGCGACGCCCCCAGCGCGCCGGCACGCGCCTACTTCGACGAACTAACCCTCGAGCTGCGAGTCCATCTCAAGGGCTAGACCGACCCTCAACCAAACGGCAACGCCCCTCGAGCCAGGTGGCTCGAGGGGCATTGTGCTTGTGTGAGGTTGGCCGAGCGCGGCGGTTAGTGCGCCCCGCGGACCTCCGCGGCGGCCGTCACGATGGCGATGAAGTCATCCGCCTTCAGACTGGCGCCACCGATCAGCCCGCCGTCGATATCCGGCTGCTGCAGCAGTTCGCGCGCGTTGGCGGCGTTCATGCTGCCACCGTACTGGACCCGCATGGCCTGGGCGACGTCGGCTCCGTAGAGGTCTACCACTGTCCCTCGCACGACGTCGGCAATCACCTGGTTGGCGCCCTCTGCGGTAGCCGCCCGACCGGTGCCGATGGCCCAGATAGGCTCGTAGGCGATGACCAGGCTACGCACCTGCTGGCCGGTGAGCCCGGAAAGGACTCCCCGCACCTGAGCCGAAACGACCCGCGCCGTGTCGCCGCGCTCGTTCTGCTCGAGGTCCTCACCCACGCAGATGATGGGCACCAGGCCGTGCTTGAACGCGGAATGGACCTTCTGGTTGACGAAGCCGTCCGTCTCGCCGAAGTACCCACGACGCTCGGAATGCCCGAGAATGACGTAGCGGCAGAGCTCCTTGAGCATGACCGGCGACACCTCGCCAGTGTAGGCCCCAGAGTCGGCAGGGTAAAGGTTTTGGGCCCCGACGCCGATATCTGTGCCTGCCACAAGCTCAGAAACACTCGCCAGGTCAACAAACGGCGGGCAGAGCACCTTCTCCACGCCAGCGATGGCGGCGAGCCGGTCCTTCATGGCCTCGACCAGTTGCCGGGCCTCGGCCGGTGTCTTGTTCATCTTCCAGTTGCCCGCGATTATGGGAACGCGCATGGCCACTCCTAGGACAGGTATCAGGTAGTTGGTACAGCGAAGACCAGGCGGATGGTACCACGCCGCTCAGGCAGCGGCAACCGGGGGCGTGCGGAAGCGACCTCCTCCGGTGGTATTCACACCAGCCTGAGGAAGAGGCACCGGATCAGCTCCGGCGCGACGAACGGGGCCAAGTCTCAGTCACAGTCACCGTGACGCGGTCCACGTCGAAGCTTGTGAATGCTCCTGGCGATGGCGCCGATCGTCATCATTTCCTTCATCTTGAAGCGGTCGTGGTCGCTCTGAGAGGCAGTCAGGTTCTGGAAGCCGGCCGGACTGCGCCTGAACGGGTCCCGGATCTCGACTCGACCGCCGGACCTGAGTACGAGCTTCACGGCTCCTCCTCGGTACTCTGCCGAAGTCTAGTGTCCTGGGAGAACGAATGCGCCCGCGGAATCCATCCTCACCTACATCATACGGGCGACCGCCCCCAGCCGCAAGCGCTTGGCCGGGATGACATTGACAGACGGGTTGCCGTCCCCTACCATCGCCACCGTCTGGAACAGCACTGGAGATTGCTGCGGCCGACCGCGCCGCATAGGAGGCATAGGCGATGCGTACCACACCCATAGGCATGGTGTTGCTCAACGACGAGAGACCGCACGTTACGGCCGTCAATGAGGAGATCAACCAGAAGGTGCTGCGCCGCTGGGCTCAGGTCCTGCGCGACGGTCTGGCCGACGGACTCGGGGACCCTCCCCCGGTGGTTACGATCGACAGCACCATAACTAGCGTGCGCCAGGCCCAGGAGGCGGGTGAAACGCTGCGCCGGGCAGGCTGTCGCTCCGTAGTCATGTGCTACAACGTCTGGAACTTCCCCTTCATGGTTTGGCCCCTGATCCAGACTCTGGGAGTGGACACGCCCATCCTCAGCCTCTCCAACAACAACGGGCAGTTCCCAGGCAATGTGGGCCTGCTGGCCACCGACGGCGCCCTACGCCAAGCGGGCGTGCGCACCCAGCGCCTGGTGGGAGAGCCGGACGATCCCAAGACCTGCGCCAGCCTCTTGGCCTGGGCCCGTGCGGCGCAGGCCCGCACCACCATGCAGGGCGAGGTGTACGGGCTCTACGGTGGGCACAGCATGGGCATGGAGACCGGCTACTACCACCTTGTGCCCGGTATCAAGGCCTTCGGCGTCACCGCCCGTCAGGTCGATCAGCTGCTCCTGGTCGAGCGCATGAAGACGATAGACAGCGCCGAAGTGAAGCGTGGCCGGGAGTGGTTCGAGTCCCTTCTGGGCGAGCGACTGCGCTACGACGGCAAGATGCTGACCAAGGAGACACTGGAGACGCAGCTTCGGCTCTACCTGGCCATGGAGGACGTCAACCACGAGAAGGGCTTCGACCTCTGCGGCCTGAAGGGGCAGCGAGAGCTGACCGAGTACGTCTGCCTGGGCGACGTGGCCGAGATGCTCATGAACGACCCCTATGACTGGCGGGGACCGAAGGAGCCGATGGTGTGCGCCACCGAGGCGGACAGCTTCGCCGCCCTCACCATGCAGATCCTCAAATACGTCAGTGGCGGCCTGCCCACTCTGTTCATGGATGTGCGCCTCTATCATCCCGAGCTTGACCTGTGGGACTGGTGCAACTCCGGCAACCACGCCAGCTGGTACGCCCAGCGCAGCCACGATCCCGCGGAGAACTTCTCCAAGCTCACGCTGCACCCGGCGCTCGAGTTCTACTTCAAGGCGGGCGGCGCCTCAGTCGAGTTCAACGCCGCTGCGGGCCGCATGACCTACGCGCGCCTGGGCCTCTGGGACGACGAGCCCTACCTGGTGATCACCACCGGCGAGTCGGTGGAACTCCCACCCGAGCAGAGCGCCAAGCTCGCGGGCGAGACTGATCCCACCTGGCCGCACGTGTGGGCCCGGCTGGATGCCACCTTCGAGGAGTTCCTCGCCGTGTTCCCAGCCAACCACGCGCAGGGCGTGGCGGGCGACCACCTCGAGTCCCTGGTTCGGTACTGCGAACTCACCGGCATCACACCGGTCGTGCTCGGCGCGGCTGGCCAGAAGAGGATCAAGCCCATATGGGAACGCGTCAGCAAGTCCTCCTAGGCATCGACGTCGGCGCTACCGGCATAAAGGCGGGCGTGTTTGACCCGCAGGGCCACCTACTGGCCTCTGCCGGACGGCGCAACGGTCCTGTGCCTCAGCCCGGCGGTGATCCCGGCTGGATGATCTGGGACGTAGAGGCCATCTGGCAGGCCGTCTGTGCCGCCTGCCAGGCGGCCTTGGCAAAGGTGGACGTCGAGGTCGGCGGCGTCTCCGTCACCGGTTTCGGTGCCGATGGCATCGCCCTGGACCGGGACGGAACGCCCCGCTACCCCATGATCTCCTGGCACTGCTCGCGCACTACCCCGCAGCGGGACTGGCTCAACGGGCAGCTGGACCCGCGGGAGATCTACCGGATCACCGGCTATCACAACTATCCCATCAACACGCTGAACCGCTGGCGCTGGTTGCGGGAACACGAGCCCTCCGTCCTGGACGGCGCGCATCGCTGGCTGATGGTCCAGGACTACGTGGTGTACCGGCTGACGGGCGCCTTCAGCACCGAGGCGACCATTGCGTCAACCACCATGGCCTTCGACCTCAACCGGCACACGTGGTCGGAGCGGCTCCTGCAGATCGCCGGAATGCCGGCGCACCTTCTCCCCGCCATAAGCACGCCCGGGACTGTCCTGGGCACGCTGCACACGGCCGCCGCCACTGCCACCGGCATCCCCGAGGGCACCCCGGTGGCCACCGGTGGGCATGATTGCGAGATCGGGGCGCTGGGGTCCGGCACCACCGACCCTGAAACCTTCATCGATATCACCGGGACCTGGGAGATGATCATCGCCGCCCTGGACCGGTTCCAGCCCCTGCCCGTGCTCTTCGACGAGGGGATAGACTACGAGTGTCACACCGTTCCCGGCCGCTATCTGTGTCAGGGACTGATGCTGGCGGGCGGCGTGGTCGAGTGGGTGCTGGGTGCATTCTACCGCGACGTCGCCGCCGACAAGCGCTACGAGGTCTTCATGGAAGAGGCCGGCGCCGAGTCAGCCGGCTCTGGCGGGCTACTGCTACTACCGGCCTTCATCCGGGGTATGGGCGCCTTCCAGGCCCACGACGCCACTGGGGCGCTGGTGGGCCTAACCACCACGACGCGACGGGGGCAGATCGCAAGGGCCGTTCTGGAGGCTTGCTGCTACCAGCTGCGCAAGCAGCGTCAAGTGATCTCGACGGAGTTGGGGCTAGACCCGGAGTCATTGCTGGTACTGGGTGGCGGTACGCGAAACCCGCTTTGGCTCCAGATGAAGGCAGACGTCACCGGCCTGCCGGTCAGCGTGCCCGAGCACGACGAGATTACCCTGCTAGGGACCGCCATGCTCGCCGGCGTGGGAGCGGGGGTCTATGCCGACCTTGAGGAGGCGGTGAAGGCGACCAGGTTCCCCCTGCAGACCTTCGAGCCCGATCCGGCCGCGCACGCCCGCTACACCGACCTATACGAGAACCTGTTCTCAGCCCTGCCCAGTTCGCTGGAGGGGATCAGCCGCAGTCTGGCTGCGCGCGCACTCGCCTAGCGAGGCCTTGTCGGCGGGTAGAAGGCGAAGAGCCGGCCCCCACTTGGGAGGCCGGCTTTCGTGTTGCGCCTGCGGCACGGGAGGGCGGTGAGCGCTCGCTAGTCTTCTTCGCGGGCAGGTACCTCGGCGCCCATCACCGCTGCCGGTCCCGCTTCCTCGGCTTCTTCCGAGGCCGCCTGGAAGTACGGCTCCAGCGACCCCAGAAGCGCCAGCGGCACCGTGGCCTCAATGTAGGTCCCCTCGGGCCGATGCTCCTGGACGTGGACCGCGCCCTTGCGGAAGACAGGCGAGAGCAGCCCCTGCTTGTCGTACGGTATGAGGGCGCTGACCCAGTGGCCCTGCTCGCCCAGGACGTCGGCAAGTACCCCCAGCAGCCGGTCCATGCCTTCCCCGGTCTGCGCCGAAACGGCGACGATGCGGTCCAGAGTCTCGGCCCGCGCTCGCTCCGCCTCTTCGGTCGACAGCATGTCGATCTTGTTCAGAGCCACGACCACTGGGGTCTCCCCCACTCCCAGGTCGGCCAGAGTGGAGTTCACCACCTCCACCTGCCGCTCCACGTTCCCGTGTGTTATGTCCACCACATGCAGGATGACATCGGCCTCAGCGATCTCCTCGAGGGTCGCCCGGAAGGCCGCCACCAGATCCGGAGGCAGCTTCTGCACAAAGCCGACGGTATCGGTGAAGAGCACCTCGGCCCCACCGGGGAGCTCCACCCGCCTTGTGACCGGGTCGAGGGTGGCGAAGAGCTGGTCGGCAGCATACACTTTGCTGCCCGACAGCCGGTTGAGCAGCGTGGACTTGCCGGCGTTGGTGTAGCCGACGATGGCCACGATCGGAACGCCGCTTTCGCGCCGTCGGTCGCGATGGAGGGAGCGATGCCGGCGCACCTCCTCCAGTTCGCGGCGCAACTGCGCCAGGCGCACGCGCATACGGCGCCGGTCGACCTCGAGCTGAGTCTCTCCCGGCCCACGCAGGCCCACGCCACCCTGTGCCTGCCGCGAGAGGTGCGTCCAGGCCCGCGTCAGGCGCGGCATCATGTACTCGTACTGCGCCACCTCCACCTGGAGCGCCCCCTCGCGCGTGTGGGCGTGCTGGGCGAAGATGTCCAGGATCAGAGAGCGGCGATCGATCACTCGGGCGCCGATCTCGCGTTCGAGGTTGCGCTGCTGGCTGGGCGAGAGATCGTCGTCGAAGATGGCCAGGTCGTAGGGGGTGCCGGCACGAAAGGCCTTGATCTCCTCCACCTTGCCCGGACCGATGAAGTAGGTGACGTGCGGATGGTCCAAGCTCTGGGTGAACTCCCCCACCACCTCGACGCCCGCCGTCTCGGCCAGGCTGGCCAACTCCTCCAGCGAGTCATCCACCGGCCAGGAGTCGCCCTCGTTGCGTATGGTCACACCCACCAGGACCGCCTTCTCTATCGGCCGCTGGGTACTGCGAAGCTCTTCCTTGTCTATGACCTCTCTCCTAATCCTGCGCGGTATCCACTACGACCTTCCGGCCCACCAGGCCTCCCACCGCTGCATGGCTTCGCGGATACGCTCCGCCGGCTGCACCAAGGAGATGCGCGCGTAGCCCTCGCCGTAGTCTCCGAAGGCCGATCCTGGCGCGAGGCTGACGCCGGTATTGCTCAGAAGCTCCTGGCAGAACCGGGCGCTGGTCCAGCCCTCCGGAACCGGGGTCCAGATGTATATCGCGCCCGCCGGCCGCCGTACCCCCAGCCCCATCCGCTTCAGGGCGTCGATGGTAACCTTCATGCGCTCGGCGTAGACGCGGTTGCGGGCGTCCAGCCAGCTCTGGTCACCGGTCAGGGCCTCGATGGCCATTTCCTGAACCGGGAGGGCGATTCCGGAATCGACGTTGCTCTTCACCAGTCCCAGGGCCTTGACGGCCTCGCGGTTGCCGACGGCCATCGCCACCCGCCAACCGGCGAGGTTGTGGCTCTTGGAGAGGGAGTTGAACTCGAGCGCCACGTCCATCGCCCCTGGGATGGCAAGGATGCTGGGGGCTCGGTAGCCGTCATAGGTGTTGTCCGCGTAGGGAGCATCGAAGCAGAGCAGTAGTTCGTGAGCCTTACAGAAGTCGACCACACTCTTCAGGTATCCCTCCGGCGCGGCGACACCGGTCGGGTTGTTCGGGTAGTTGAGCCACATTAGCCGAGACCGACGGAGGACGTCGCTGGGAATGGCGGCCAGGTCAGGAAGAAAGTCGTTCTCCTCCAGAAGAGGCATGGCGTAGTACTCGGCCCCCGCCATTACCGGGCCCATGCTGTAAGTTGGGTAACCGGGGTCGGGCACTAGGGCGACATCGCCCGGATCGAGCCAGGCGGTGGCCATGTTGGCGATACCTTCCTTGCTGCCGAGGAGAGGAATGACCTCGGTCTCCGGGTCCACCTGGACGCTGAAGCGGTTCGCATAGTACAAGGTCACCGCCTGGCGAAACTGCTTGGTGCCGGTGTAGCCGCCGTAACCGTGCTGGTTCGGTCGTGACGCCGATCGCTGCAGGGCGTCGATGATGGAGTTGTCCGGAGGTAGGTCGGGACTGCCGATGTCCAGGCGGATAACGTCGACGCCTGAGGCGACGAGGCCGGCCACCACGCGACCAAGGCTGGCAAAGGGGTAGGGCGGTAGATCAGTGATTCTTCTCGCGGCTCGCATTTTCTGGAATCCCTCCGGCGTATGAATCAGGCCGTCGCCCCCTTTGGCAACAGGTCCTCCTGTACGATGAAGCGGTCAAGTGCCTGCATCGCCCTGGCGGCGTAGGCACCATACCTCTCTCTCTTGCGGTAGCGCACGTCGAGTGGTGGAAGCAGGCCGAAGTTCGGCTTCATGGGCTGGAAGTCGGCCAGTTCCTCGTTGCTGATATAGCGGCTCAGCGCCCCGATCATGGTCTCGGGCGGGAACGAGAGTATGCTCCGACCATACAGTCGGCGCGCCGCGTTCACGCCTGCTACCCACCCCGATGCCGTGCTGCCGACGTAACCCTCGGTGCCGGTCAGCTGGCCGGCCACGAACATGCCGGGCTCACGCCGCATCTCGAAGTCGGCACCGAGAAGCCGGGGCGAGTCGAGGAACGTATTGCGGTGCATCTGCCCGTACCGGACGAACTCGGCTCGCTCCAGCCCCGGTATCAGGCGGAACACCCGGTCTTGCTCGCCGAAGCGCAGGTTCGTTTGGAAGCCCACCAGGTTGTACAGAGTGGCGGCGGCATCGTCCTGCCGCAGCTGCACCACGGCGAAGGGACGGCCCCCGGTCCGCGGATCAGTGAGCCCCACCGGCCGTAGTGGCCCGTAGGCGAGGGCCATCTCTCCTCGGCGCGCCAGGACCTCCACAGGCAGACAGGCCTCAAAGAACCGGCGGTCCTCGGCCTCGAATCCGCGCAAAGGCGCCAGTTCGGCGCTCAGAAGAGCGTCCACGAACCGGCGATACTCCTCCTCCGAGAGCGGGCAGTTGATGTAGTCGCTTTCCTGGCCATAGCGCCCGGCCCGGAAGGCTACAGACATGTCGATGGAATCCTGCGTCACGATCGGCGCCATGGCATCGTAGAAGGCCAGGCCCCCCGCCCCGGTCAGGCGGGAGGCATCCGTCGTAAGCGCGGGGGACATCAGTGGACCGGCCGCCAGCACCAAGGGTCGGTCAGCGGGGAGCTCGGCCACTTCTTCGCGTATCACGGTGATTAGCGGCTGCCCCTCCACTGCCTGAGTCACCGCTTGGGCGAAACCGTCCCGGTCCACCGCCAAGGCCCCTCCCGCCGGCACGGCGTGTCGATCGGCGACAGTCAGGATAAGCGATGCTAGCCGGCGCAACTCCGCCTTAAGCAGTCCGGGAGCGCGGTCGGGCAGGTTGGAGCCCAGCGAGTTCGAACACACCAGCTCGGCGAAACGACCACCCGTGTGGGCCGGGGTCATCTGATTCGGGCGCATCTCGTAGAGACGCACCGGCACACCGCGCCCAGCAATCTGCCAGGCGGCCTCACACCCAGCCAATCCGGCTCCGATTACCGTGATGGGACCAGTCTTCATAGACAGTCAACCAACCTTCAGGAGGGGAAGAGGGATGTACCACTGGCGGCGCCGCCGGTGTTCCACCCATCCCAGGCGAGTGGCTTCCGTGTACCGTCTGCCCGACAACCGTGGTAGACTCCGAGCGAGGAGTACAACATGGACATTGTGCAGTTTATCGCCGCGAAACGTGACGGACAAGAACACCACCGCGGTGAACTGAGGGAGTTCGTGCTCGCTGCAGTCGGCGGCGCCGCCGACTATCAGATCTCGGCTTGGCTCATGGCCGCCTACCTGAGAGGCTTGAGCGAAGAGGAAACCGTCGAGCTCACCGGTGCGCTACGCGACTCGGGGCGCACCTTCCCCCTCGGCCACTTCGGCCCCCGCTCGGTCGACAAGCATTCCACCGGGGGTGTGGGCGACAAGACCTCCCTGGTCATTGTGCCGCTGTGCGCCTCGCTCGGGGCCGTGGTCCCCAAGATGTCCGGGCGCGGCCTCGGCTTCACCGGTGGGACACTGGACAAACTGGAGGCCATCCCCGGCTTCCGCTCCGACCTCAGCGTGGAGGAGTTCGAGCGGATCGTGAGCCGGGTCGGGGCCGCCATCGCCGCCCAGTCCGCCGACCTAGTCCCCGCCGATGGCCGCCTGTACGCGCTGAGAGATGTCACGGCCACGGTCGACTCGGTCCCGCTGATCGCGGCCAGTGTGATGAGCAAGAAGCTGGCGCTCGGCTGCCCGAGCGTGGTGCTTGATGTCAAGGTGGGTTCGGGAGCCTTCATGCCGGACCGAGAGCGCGGTCAAGCGCTGGCCGCCGCCATGGTCGCCATCGGAACGGCCGAGGGTCGCCGCATGGCCGCCCTTCTAGGCGATATGAGTCGTCCACTGGGACGGGCGGTGGGCAACTCGCTGGAGGTCCTGGAGGCCATGGAGACTCTTCGTGGCGGCGGCCCGGACGACCTGCGCGGGCACTGCAGCCTGATCGCGGGCGAGATGCTGTCTGCCGCCGGTGTGGCCCGCTCGCCCGAGGACGGGGTGGCGAGAGCCGAGGAGGCGCTCCGCTCGGGCCGCGCTGCCGACAAGATGCTGGAGCTGGTCGAGGCGCAGGGCGGTGATGCCGAGTCATTGGCAGCGGGCAGACTCCCGGTCGCCTCCTTGACCGCCGCGGTGCACGCCGACAGTAGCGGCTTTTTAGCCCGTGTGGATGCCCGCGCAGTGGGGCAGGCGGCCATGGCACTCGGCGCCGGGCGACAGCGAAGGGACGACGGGATCGACCTAGGAGCGGGAGTGGTGCTGCGGCACACGGTTGGCGACGAAGTCCAGGCAGGTGAGCCCCTGGCGACGCTGCATGCGTCCACGGAAGCGCACCTGCACGCCGGCCTGGCACGGCTGTTGTCGGCGTTCTCAGTGTCCGAGGCCGCCCCGGCCGCGGCTCCGTTGGTACACGAGGTGATCCGCGCTTGAGCCTCTTGCCTCGCTACCACTGGAAGCGCCGCCTCGCGCCCGAGCTGCCCGGGACCCGTGGCACCACGGGCTACGCCCTGCTGGACGCCCTACTGCATTCGCGTAGCATCCAGACCCCGGAGGCGATGCGGCGCTACCTCGATCCTCTGAGCGGACCGGCGCTGTCACCCTTCGAGGTGCCCGGGGTTCACGAGGCAACCGCGCTCATCCGCTGGGCCATCGCCAGGGATCAGCGTATCCTCGTGCACGGCGATTACGACGCCGATGGCCTGAGCGCCACGGCGCTGCTCGTACGCGGTCTCCTCTCTCTGGGCGCGCGGGCCCGGGCCTTCATCCCCAACCGCCTAGACACCGGCTACGGCCTCTCGCTCGACACCGTCGCTGAGCTGGCGGCGGGCGCCGAGCTCCTCATCACCGTTGACTGCGGCATCCGCTCCATCGACGAGGTGGCGCGCGCCCGTGAGTTGGGCATGTCCGTGATCGTGTCCGACCATCACCTGCCCGGGCCCGCCCTCCCGGCCGCCGACGCTCTGGTCACCACGCGGCTGCCCTCTTCGCCGGTCACCGATGAGCTGGCGGGCGTCGGCGTGGCCTACCAGATCTGGCGCGGCCTTGAGGAGGTCTCGCGCCGGTTCGGGGGCGCCGCGTCCAGCCTCGACGGCGGCATGCTGGACCTGGTGGCGCTGGGCACCGTGGCCGACGTGGCGCCACTGGTGGGAGAGAACCGACGGCTCGTCCGCGCCGGGCTGCTGCAGTTGCGTCGGAGCACGCACCCGGGTCTGGCGGCCCTGGCCCATTCCGCTGGCATCGAGCCCAGTTCCATGTCGGCCGAGTCCATCAGCTTTGGGCTGGCTCCGCGCATCAACGCCGCCGGCCGGCTGGGTTCCGCCGAACCGGCCCTAGAGCTGCTCCTCACCGAGGATGTGGCCCGCGCCCAACAACTGGCCCAAGAACTGAGCCGGGCGAATCGCGTGCGGCAGGACGAGGTGCAGCGCTGTCTCGAAAGGGCTCAGGCCACTCGACCGGAGGCTGACCTCAGGGACAGCCCTCTGATCTTCACGGTGAGTGATGAATACCCACAGGGCATCGTGGGGCTGGTGGCGGGCAAGCTGGCCGACAGTTATGCCGTGCCCGTGGTGGCAGTCACGCTGGAGGGAGACAAGGCGCATGGCTCCATACGCTCGCCGGAGTGGTTCAACGCCAGTGAGGCGCTGGAGGGCTGCTCCCGCTGGCTAGACAAACATGGCGGCCACTCCAAGGCGGCCGGGTTCACCTGTGCCGCCGAGGCGATCGACCGCGTCGAGCAGCACCTGCGCGACCGGGCTGAGCGAGCCTGTGTGGACGGCACCCCGCGCGCCGAGCTGGAGTACGACGCTGAACTGCCGCCTGTGCTGCCGGACCAACCGGTTTGGGAGCACCTAGCTCTACTGGAACCCGTCGGTGAGGGGAACCCAGCCCCGGTGTTCGTGAGCCGCGCAGTCCCGGTGCTGCGCAAGAGCTCCATGGGCAGAGACGGCGTTCACCTGCGGCTGCTGCTGCGCTCCGACGATAGCGAGATCGGTGCGGTGGCGTTTCGCCGCGGAGAGGCCCTGGCGCAAATTGGCGATCGCGTCGACATCGCCTACACCCTGGACGAGCACACCTACAACGGCAGCACGGAGCGACGGCTTAACATCGTGGACCTGGCCGAGCCGGGCCAAGGAGGATGACGTGACCGAAGTAACCGTCCGCTACTTCGATCGACCGGGCGGGTCGAACACCGAGGAGACCCTGGGTGCCGCCGTGGAGCGGGCCCAGATGCTCGGCATTCGGCAAGTGGTGGTGGCCACCAGCCACGGTGACACCGGCTTGCGCGCCCGGGCGCTGTTTCCGCCCGAGGTGCTGGTGGTGGGCGTCACCATCTCGGCTGCCTTCTCCGAGGAAGGGTGGGTCATGACGGCGGACGAGCGCCGCCGCCTGACCGACGCCGGAGTCACCGTCTTGACAGGCATGCACGCCCTCGGCGATGATGTGAGCGAGGCCATGTCCGGCTCCGGCTGGTCCCCCAGCCGCGTAGCCCGCGAGACACTGTACCGCTTCAGCCAAGGCATGAAGGTGGCCATCGAGGTTACTCTGATGGCGGCCGAAGCTGGCCTTCTGGACATGGACTCGGACGTGATCGCCATCGCCGGCACCGATTCTGGTGCCGACACGGCCCTGGTTCTCAAGCCGGCCTACGCCCGAGCGTTCGATCGGCTCAAGGTCAGGGAGATTCTGGCCATGCCAAGGTGCTGAGGATATGAGTGTGCGCCGCTTCTGGAACCGACTTTCGGGCCCTGTGAAGGTGGGGTTGGCCTTCGCCCTAATCGCCATCGTGCTCACGGTGGTGGGGCAACTGCGTCAACCCGATAGCATCACATTCCGCTCGCTGGTGATGGGTATACTCATCGGCGGCGGATCTTGGGGCCTGGTCTCCTGGGCCATCGCCTACGCCGCTTGGGACGTAGAGAACGAGTTGGCCGGCGGGGAGGACAGCGAAAGCGAGTCCGCCGATCAGCCCTCCACCGCTGCTTAGCTCGCAACCCCGGGGCCGCCGGCTCGTTCGCTTGCGTCGGCTGCCGCCCGAGGCGACGGCTATCCCATAGGAGGCAACACCGGTGAAGCGATTGCGGCTCCTGGAATCGGCGTTGGCCGGCGCAGGAGCCGTGTGGCTGGTGGGTAGCGGCAACTGGCCCACCGCTCCCGCCGCTGCCGACCGAGACTACGTCACCGCCATCGCGCCATCGACGCTGGCACAGGATCTCGCCGGGCGCTTCGGCGGGCGCGCCTTCGTGATGGACGAGTCGCGGCAGTATTGGAGACTTGTCGCTCCGCAGTTGCCCATGGTGGATCTGGCACCCGTCGCCGGCGGCGACATCGGTCACGATCTGTCTCTGCGGGACTTCACCATGAACGCCGTCGCTGCCTACTTGCCCGCCCACCGCCCGCTCCTAGACCCCTTCCTCGGCCTGACGGACCTACGTCACGGCCTGGTTCGACAGGTCTCGGCCCAATCGCTGCCGGCCGATCCGCTTCGCGTCTTGCGCGGCCTCCGCCTCGCCTCCGAGCACGCCTTCGTCATCGAGAGCTGCACCTGGAGTGCTATGCGAACTGCCGCACCCGGGCTGCAGGACGTTAAGCCCGAGCGCATCCGGATGGAGCTCCTTCGCGCGCTCCAGGGCGCGGGATGGATCCGGGCGGCGTTGGCGTATAGCGACCTTGATCTGTGGACACACCTGCCCCTTGTCCCGGTGCTGGCGGTTGACCGGCAAGCGCTGGAATGTCGGCTCGGGAATCTCGCTCGGAGCGCGCCGGCAGCCCGCTCAGCCGCCGAGCGAATTGGCGGAATGCGCGGCCTCGACCACAGCCGGGCCGGTGGGCTAGCCGTGCTGGCCGCTGTCTGCCTGGCGGGCGCACGCGACGGCGATGGCGCCAGGCGGATGGGCGAGCAGTTGCGCTTCTCGGCGCGGGAGATCGCGGCGCTAGCCGGCATGGTTGCCGGAGCGGCGGACATGGGCACAGACGTGATCGGGCGGAGACGCGCCTACGCGCTGGTGGAGAGGTACGGCGCGGCAGCAGCTTGGAGTGCCGCCCTGGCCGCAAACTCCTCCTTCCTCGACAGCGTCGCCAACCTGCGATTGCCCGACCTGAGCTTGATCCCAGATGGGAGGGCGTTGGCGGCAGCGGTGGGACGGCCGCCAGGCCCCTGGCTCGGGCCGGTGGTAGATCACCTGCGCCGCCTGGTGGCGCTCGGTGAACTCGATCCCGAACGAGGCCCGCAAGAGGCGGTCGCCTGGACGGAGAAGGCGCGACAACGAGGAGCGCCCAGCCAACGGAGGGAGTAGCCTTGCTCTCAGTGGAGTCAGCGGTCGCCAAGACGGGGAAGTACGCCGTTCCCGAGAGCGGGGACTCGGCCGAGGTGGTGGAGCGGCCCCGAGGCGGGATGTCACTGATAGTGGTTGACGGTCAACGCTCCGGACGCGCCGCCAAAGCCGTGAGCCACCTGGTGATTCGCAAGGCGGCCTCGCTGATTCTGGAGGGAGTACGCGATGGCGCCGCCGCCCGCGCATCATCCGACTCTCTGCTTGTCTCTCGGCGCGGGCAGGTGTCGGCCGATCTGACTGTCCTCTCGGCCGACATGGACACCCGCAGCATCGTGATCACGCGCAACACCCCCTGCCCCGTGCTCGTCGTTCGCGGCGGCGAGAGGCAGATCATCGATGAACCTTCCTGCCCCCTCGGCACCGGCAGGTCGGTGCGGCCCCAGGTGACGGAGCTGCCGCTGGAGGAAGGGCTGCTGATAGTGACTTTCACGGATGGTGTCTGGGAGGCCGGCCTGCTATCGACACGGCCCCAAGGCGTACCCGACTGGATCCTGGCCGAGGTGGCTGTGCCCGCGACCGGCCCATTGCCGCTGGCGGACGCGATCCTGGCGGCGGCCGTGGCGCGCGATCAGGGGCGCCCCCGCGACGACATGACCGTCGCGGTGATGGCCATCCGGCAGAACGGAGAAGGGCCCAATGTCAGACGGCTCCACGTCGTGTTCCCCGTACCCTACTGAGCCTCACCGGCTTCGCGTAGCAGTACTAGGTGTGTGTGGCTCGGGGAAGACCACGCTTGCCCAGGGGCTGCGCGAGCGTGGTTACGATGCGCGCCAGATTAGCCAGGAGCACTCCGGCTTGCGGCGGCTGTGGCGGCGGACCTTCGTTCCCGACCTGCTGGTCTACCTGTCCGCCTCGGCCGCCTCCGTAACGCAGAGGTTGGGTTTCCGGCCCTACGGCGACACCTACAACCGGCAGGTAGCCCGTCTCGGATTGGCGCGGGCCGAAGCCGATATCCTCGTGGAGACAGATCCTCTTTCCGCCGAGCAGGTCCTCGAGTTGGTACTGAGCGCGCTACCCGATCCGACGGACGGCTAGCCCAGCGCCTCCTCGAGCAGACGCCGTACATCCGCGAGGTCGCCCGCCCAGGTCGCCCCGGCCGGCGTGTTCACCGGTCCCCCCGGCTGTAGGTGCACCGCCTGCATTCCCACTCCCAGCGCCCCCCTCACGTCCGAGTTGGCGTTGTCGCCCACCATGACTGCCTCCACCGGCGCCACCCCGGCCGCTTCCAGGGAGAGGCGGAAGGTGCGCGCGAACGGTTTGCTCGTCCCCACCTCCTCCGAGATCTGTACCCGATCGAAGCGATCCTCCAATCCCAGGCGCTTGAGCTTACGACGCTGGAGATCGGCATAGCCGTCGGTTATCAGGCCGAGGAAGACGCGGCCGCGTAGCCAGCCCAGCAGGTCATCGGCCCCGGGCCTGAGGTCGGGGCTGTTGAGGGCCAGGTCATCCCAATGATGGCTCAGGCGCTGCGTCAGGGCGTCGTCGCTCACGGACACCGCCTCTAGGCCGCGCCTCATCCGCACCAGGCGAGCCTGGCGGCCGCTGATGGTACCAGCGTGCATGGCGGCCCAGAGGCCGCAGGTTGAGTTCCAGTAGGCGCGGCGGAACCGATCGAAGCCGTCCGCCGGCGCCCCAGCAGAGACTGCGCGACGGTAGACGCTTTCCAGGACGGCACCGAAACCGCCGGGGTACTCGGTTAGGGTATCGTCTAGGTCCAGAAAGACCGCTCTCAACTCACGAGCTGGCATTATGTCTAGTCTCCTGTGGCCGCGGAAGCGTCCCTTGGTTTGGCGCCCGTCGCCGCGGGCTCTTTGCCGCACTGTCCGGAGATGGTATCCTGCCCCCATGTCGCGGACAAACAGGCATTTGCGGCGGCGGGCCCAGGAGACAGCGCGGGCCGGTTGGGAGGCGTCGGTGCGCCTTCTCGCCCGGGCCCGCGTTGTGGCAGCCCGGGCCGCCGACAACGTCAGGCCTCACACCACCGAGGACCGGAACGCCCTCCTCCTGCACGCGGACATTGCCCTACAAGGGGTTGTCGCCGGTGGAGCGGCTGCCTACCTGTCCGTCTTCGTGGTGCGGCTAGGCGCATCGCCGCTGCTGGTGGGCCTCCTCTCCAGCCTGCCCTCCCTCGTCATGGCGCTCCTTGCCCTGCCGGCCGGGCGATACGTGGAGCGGCAATCCAAGCTGATCCCCATCGTGGTCAAGTCGCGCCAAGCCTTCCGCTTCTCCTACCTGCTGATCGCGCTTGTGCCCTGGGTGGTCCCCAACTTCGCCGCGCCCGCCATCGTGGCCATTTGGGCCATCGCCGCCGCCGCCAGCGCCTTCGCCAATGTCTCCTTCACGGCGGCCATGGCGGAAGCTGTGCCACCCCAGCGACGCGCAAGCGTCATCAGCCTACGCTACGCCATCCATGCGGTGGTCACGGCCGCCACTCTCCCGATCACCGGGGCGGTGCTGGACGCCCTCCCCTTCCCGCTGGGCTACCAGGTGGTCTTCGCGTTCAGCTTCGTCGCCGCCATGGGAAGCGTGTGGGTGTACTCGAAGATCGTCCTGCCCGATCAGGTGACGCGGCCGCGTCGGACCGAGAGGACGCCGGTGCGCGAACGGCTCCGCCAGGTGCCAGGGCTGCTGGTCGAGCATCGTCGTTTCCTAGACTACGTCCTGTCGACGGGCGTCTTCCGTATCGGCATCAGCCTGCCGACGGCGCTCTTCAGCATCTACTGGGTTAAGAACCTGCAACTGGACGACTCCGCCATTGCGCTCGTGTCCATGGTGAACAGCATCGCCGCTGTTCTCGGTTACTTCTACTGGGGGCGGATGGCGAAGCAGCGCGGCCACGGCCCGGTCCTAGCCTACTCCGGAATCGGCCTTGCCACCTATCCACTCATCACCGCCCTCTCGGGTTCATTGCCGCCCATCGTCCTGGCAGCCGCCGCTGGGGGCTGGTTCTCGGCCGGCATCAACCTCGCCTTCTTCAACGTGCTACTGGCGGTGTCTCCGACCGACCGGCGCTCTGCGTTTGTCTCGGTGGACACGATGATCGCCCAGTTCATCGCCTTCGCCGGGCCGCTGGCCGGGTCCGCTCTCACCGACTGGATCGGTATTCGGGAAGCGCTGCTGATCGCCACAGCTTTCCGCCTCGCCGGTGGCTTGCTCTTCTTCATTCGCCGCGTACGTGACTGAGCGGGTGATCAGAACCGGGCCGATGGTGAGGGGCAGACGGTTGCCCTATACTGCGGCCAGGGAGTCGAGATGACGGCACCGAGCACCTCCGCGGCCGGACAGCGTGCCGAGAGAGTCGCCGAGAGTTTCCTGCGCGACCTCGGTTACGAAGTGTTGGACCGCAACTGGCGCTGTTCCACGGGTGAACTCGACCTGATCGCCGTGCAGGGCGACACCCTAGTCTTCGTCGAGGTGCGATCGCGAACGCAGCGAGCGACCTACGCCCCCGAGGAGACCATTGGCGCCGCGAAGCAGCGCCACCTTGTCTCGGCTGCAGAGGCCTACCTCGCCCAGTCGGCCTGGGACGGACCGTGTCGCTTCGATGTTGTGGCCGTGGAGCGGCGAGACACGGGTACCACCGCCCGGCTCATCACGGACGCGTTCCACGCCGACGCCGAACCTGGAGGTGTGTCATAGCCGAGATTGTCCTCAAGGCGGTGACGAAGCGCTTCCGCACCGACTCGGACTTCCTGGTGCGGCGTTTCACCACTGACGCCGGACGCGCAGTGCAGGAGTCGGACGAGGCCACCGACCTACAGGTCGTGGTGGCAGCCCTGGACGCGGTGGACCTCACCGTGCGTGACGGCGAGACCATCTGCATCATAGGGCCGTCCGGCTGCGGTAAGTCCACGCTGCTGCGGGTGGTGGCCGGCCTGGAGCAGCCCGACTCCGGCACGGTTCTGTACGACGGCCGGGACATGACCGACGTGCCCCCTAAGGACCGTGGAATCGGCATGGTTTTCCAGAACTACGCCCTCTATCCCCACATGGAGTCTCGCATGAATGTGGGCTTCTTCTTCGCCCTCCGACATCGGGAGAAGGAGATCCCCGAGCGCGTTCGGATCACCGCCGAGATCATGGGCGTCGGGTTCAATGAACTGCTTGATCGACGGCCCAAGGAGCTCTCCGGCGGGCAGCAGCAGCGGGTAGCCATCGCGCGCTGCATCGCGCGCGATCCGAGCCTCTTCCTGCTTGATGAACCGCTCTCCAACCTGGACGCCAAGCTGCGCATGCGTACGCGGGTTGAGATCAAGCGCCTTCTCCGCCGGTTCGCCATCACCACGCTCTACGTGACCCACGATCAGACCGAGGCCGTGGCTCTGGGCGATCGTATCGCCGTGATGAACCGAGGCCGAGTCGAACAGCTGGGGACCTATCGCGAGCTCCATGACCGTCCCGTCAATGCCTTCGTCGGCACCTTCATGGGTACGCCGCCCATGAACCTGCTCAACCTGCGGTGGACTGAGGATGGGCGGTTCCTGGAGGGTGATGGGATCCGCTTGCCGGGGCCGGCGGGAGTATGGCGCGGAGACCGTCCGCCGGAGGTTATCGTGGGTGTCCGAGCCGAGGACCTGGTCCTTCAGCCCTCGGAAGGGGACGAAGGAATTCGTCTCGCGGTTGACGTCGTCGAGCCGATGGTCCAGGAACGCCAGCAGCTGGTGCATGGGTCGGCCGGTAATCAGCGCCTCGTAGGTCGAGTCTCGTCCGAGAAGACGGTCCGTCGCGGGGACGTGCTGCACCTCACGCCCGATTCGGAGCGCCTGCACCTGTTCGACCCCGCCACCCGTGTGCGCATCGGTGACGGTGACTAGTCTGCCGCTCCCCCTCCTCCCTTGCATAGTCGGACCCACCGCGGTGGGCAAGACGGCGCTCGCCCTCGAGCTGGCGGACCGCTTCAGCCTTGAGGTCGTGTCTGCGGACTCGAGACAGATCTACCGTCGTTTGGACATCGGCACCGCCAAGCCTACGCCCGAGGAGTTGCTTCGCGTAGCACACCACTTGGTGGACATCGTTGAGCCCGACGACACCCTGACGCTCGCCCGGTTCCAGCAGCGGGCCCAAATAGCGATCGCCGATATCCGGCAGCGTCGGGTCTTGCCTCTGCTGGTGGGCGGCACGGGCCTCTATGTATGGTCGTTGCTGGAAAACTGGAGCATCCCTCGGGTGGCGCCCGACCAGGAACTGCGCGCGCACCTAGAGGCGGAGGCGGCCCGGATCGGGGCGGAGGCTCTCCACGCGCGCCTGGCCGAGCGCGACCCGGCGGCCGCTACGGCCATCCATCCCAACAACGTGCGCCGCGTGATTCGGGCGCTGGAGGTCATGGAGACGAGCGGCCAGACCATCTCGGAGCAGCAGGGCAAGGGGCCGCCGCTCTACCGCCCCGTGATCATCGGGCTCACCATGCCACGCGAGCGTTTGTACGCCCACGCCGACGCCCGCGTAGACACGATGATGGAGCGAGGACTGCTGGAGGAGACCAGGGTCCTGCTTCAGTCCGGCCTCAGTCCACGCCTACCCTCGCTGTCCGGTCTGGGCTACCGGCAGATGGCGGAGCACCTGGCCGGCCGCTACTCGCTGGCCGAGGCGGTCGCCCGGACCAAAACCAGTACCCACCGCTTCATCCGGCAGCAGCACACCTGGTTTCGGTTGGCGGACCCGCGCATCCACTGGCTGGCGCCCGATGACACCGGTCGGGCCGTTACCCTCCTGAGAGACGCGATTGAGCGACTGGTCTGACGCAGACGACGGACGCTCGCTGATCTCGCACCTGACCAGGCCCTCATCTGCGCCGCGGGCCGACTACCGTCGTGCCCTTTTCCACGAAGTGGCGATGTCGCTGGGCATGACGCTGGCCGATCCGGCGACTGTCATCCCCGTACTCCTGCGGGAGTTGCGCGCCTCCAACACGATCATCGGCCTCTTGCCTTCCATCCGCTTCGGCGGGTGGCTCCTGCCGCAGCTCTTCGCCGCCGGCTACCTCCAGAGCAAGCAGCGGAAGGTGCCCTACGTGGTGGGGCTGGACGTGGCCCGCTCGCTGTCCTACGTCCTGATCGCGCTGCTGGTGATCTACCACCAGCACATCCCCAGCGGCCTGGCAATCGGCGTCTTCCTGGCCGTGTTTGGCTTCACCCGCATGACCGCCGGCTCCGCGACGGTGGGGCGGTTCGACGTGGTGGGAAAGGTCGTGCCGCGGAACAGGTTGGCCGAGTTCTACGCCACTCGCGGCATCTGGACGGGAGCCGGCGGGCTGGCGGCGGGCGTCTTCATCGGCGTGGTCCTGGCGTCGGGCCTTCGCTTCCCGGTCAATTACGCCACTCTCTTCATAGCCAGCGCCGTCGTCTTTACCACCGGCGCCCTCGTGTTCGGTTTGGTGAGAGAGGGCGGCGGCAGCGTCAGCCTCCGGGCCCGGTCACCCTTAGCCAACCTCGGGAACGCCCTCACCGTGGTGCGGCGGGACCCGCTCTACCGGCGTTACCTCACCTACCGGCTTTCCCTGGAGGTCATGGGGGTCGCCGCCCCCTTCTACATGGTCTACGCCGCCGACGTCTGGGGCGTGCCCGTGGCGATGGCGGGCACGTACGTGGCGGCGGGTACGGCGGCCAGCCTCCTGGCCAACCTTCACTGGCGGCGACGAGCGCAACATGCCGGCAACGTCACCGTTCTCACCGAGTCCGTCCTCCTGGGTGCACTGGCTCCTCTTCTGCCGCTCCTGCTCACCTGGTTCCACGGCGGGCAGCCGGCCCCTGGTGGAAGCTGGGTGCCCGCCCTGGTCTTCCTCCTCGCCTTCGTGGTCCAGGGCGCAGGCAACTCCGGGCGCGAAATCTGCAACAACGCTGTTCTCATCAACATGGCGCCCGACAGCGACCGGCCCAGCTATATTGGCCTGACCAACACCATCACCGGTCTGCTCACCTTCACGCCCATCCTGGCGGGCCGCCTGATCGACGAGTACGGTTACCAGCCCCTGCTCTTGTTCGCGGTGCTGGCGGCCCTGGTTACCTGGTGGGCGGCAGCGCGAGTGCGAGAACCGCTCGCGGCGGAGGCTATCTGCCGGGAGGCCGGCGATGACGGCTGATCCGCCTCACCGGAGCGAGGCCTGGCTCCAGCGGGCCATGGTGTATACTATGGGGCTAGGAGCCACCGCTGTGGTGGCGATTGCTGGTCGGCGGGGCCCATCGCGGCAGCCGATAGACCTCGGGGAACGGGTGAGGGTTGCCGGCGATGGATCCAGTCTCAGCAGAGAAGGCCCGTGTGCGGGCAGTGGTACACGGGGCAGTTCAGGGAGTCGGTTTCCGATATTACGTGCTGTCGCGAGCCCGGTTGCTGGGTGTAGCCGGGTATGTGCGAAACGCACCTGATGGAACGGTGGAAGTCGTTGCAGAAGGCGAACGAGGACTGCTCGAGCAGCTCCTGGAGGCCATCGAGCGTGGACCAATCGGTGCATCCGTCCATAGCGTCGAGCGCCAGTGGCTCGCGGCCAGAGGCCAGTACTACCGCTTCGAAATCCGCGGCTAGGCGATACCCGCCGGAAGTGAGGGCCTGGGCAGTGCTGCTCGGGGCCTTCGCGGTGTTCTGCGTCCTGGCCGTAGGGCTGCCCTGGGCCGCCCTTCGCTTCGTCGAGTACTCGACCGTCACGAACCATACCGAGATCAGCACGGTGAGCGGCATCTCTCAGCTGCGCGAGCGCGGTCAGTCCGTCTGGCTGGCCGTCTCCGGTTCGCGCCAGGTGGCACCCGGATCTATCGTCCAGACGGATACCTCAGGCCGGTCCATGTTGACCATCCGTGAGGGAGACTCCGACTTCGTGCTCGCCACCGTTCACATCTTCGGCAGCACACAGTTCACCGTCGAGCAGTCGTCCAAGCCACGCTTCTCCCACAGCGACCAGCCCAACCGCGTCGTGATCTCCCTGTCGCATGGTCGGCTGCGCCTGAACCCCGGACCCTCCCCCGAACGCGAGCTCGACCTGCGCGTCCTGGTCCCGTCGGGCGAAGTGGTCGTGTATGACGGCAGCGTGGCCCTTGAGGTCACCGCGGACAGCACGGAGATCGCCGTGCGCGGTGGTCGCAGCCTGGTGCGAAGCGACGTCGGACCGGAGGAGCTGGTCCTGGAGACAGGCGAACGGGCCGTGATCCTCGCGGAGGGCGAGATGCGGGGCCCGATGGAATCGGGTCGCAACCTGCTCGTCAACGGAGACTTCGGTGCTGGGCTGGCCCTCGCCTGGGAGACCTACAACGATCAGGGAGGCGACGGCGGGTCGGCCAATGGGCAGGCCCTCCTGCTGGAGGATGCCGGTCGGCGTGTGCTTCACCTCGAGCGCCTGGGCAACCACAATGATCACTGCGAGACGGGCGTCCGCCAGACTCTCAACCGCGACGTCACCGATTACGTCTCGCTACGCATCCGGGTCGACCTGCGGCTGCTCTACCAGTCTCTCTCGGGCGGCGGCATCCAGGGGTCGGAGTTCCCGGTTATCATTCGGCTGAACTACCGCGACGCCCGGGGCAACCTGCAATGGTGGTACCACGGCTTCTTCTACGAGAACCCCGGCTCGCTGCCGACGCCGAACGGCGAACTCATCGAACGCAACGTCTGGTTCGCCTACGAGTCGCCCAACCTGATGGCCGTGCAAGGCGACTTGAAGCCGGCCTACCTGGAGTCTGTACAGGTCTACGCCTCCGGCCACGACTACCAGTCGCAGGTCGCCGACGTCCAGCTGGTGGTGGACTAGACAGGCATCCGCGTTCCTGCCGGCAACTGGAGGTGGGCTGTGCGTAAGGCAATGCTCTACGAGGGACTCCGGGGCGGTGGCGTTCGCTGCAAACTCTGCGCTCATCGGTGCAGCGTCCCGACAGGAGATCGCGGCTTCTGTCGAGTGCGGGAGAACCGCGACGGCGTTCTCTACAGCCTGGTCTACGGCCTAGTCATCGCCCAGGCCGTCGATCCCATCGAGAAGAAGCCCCTCTTCCACTTCCTGCCCGGCTCAAAGAGCTACTCGATCGCTACCCCCGGCTGCAACTTCCGCTGCTCCTTCTGCCAGAACGCGGAGATCTCGCAGTTGCCACGCTTTGCGCAACTCGAGACGCGTGAGACTACCACTCCGGAGCGCGTCGTAGCCGCCGCTCAGTCGCAAGGCTGCCGGAGCATCGCCTACACCTACACCGAGCCTACCGTGTTCTTCGAGTTCGCCTATGACACCATGCAGGCGGCACGGGAGGCCGGACTGGCAAACGTCTGGGTCACCAACGGTTACATGACGCCCGAGTGCATCGACCTCCTCGCCCCGCCCGACGGCTCCGGCCGGCTGCTCGACGCGGCCAACGTTGACCTCAAGGCCTGGGACGACGCGTTCTACCGCCACTATGCCCGGGCACGCCTGGAGCCGGTGCTCGAGAGCATGAAGCTGCTCAAGCGCCGAGGGGTGTGGCTGGAGGTGACCACGCTGGTCATACCCGGCCTAAACGACGGTGAGCCAGGTTTGAGGGGGATGGCGCGGTTCATACGCGACGAACTGGGTGCCGAGACTCCCTGGCACCTATCGCGCTTCCACCCCACCTTTGAGCTGATCGACCGCCCGCCCACTCCCGCCGCGACTCTGCAGCACGCCAGGGAGATTGCCCTTTCAGAGGGGCTCAAGCACATCTACGTCGGCAACCTCCCCGGCCAAGGCGATGAAGACACTGTCTGCGCCGCGTGTGGCCATGCACTCGTGCGCCGGGAGGGCTACCGCATCCTGTCCCGAAGTCTCGTCAACGGCCGGTGCCCCAACTGCGGCGCGCCGGCGGCCGGAGTCTGGGACACTGGAGCGACCGGCACCAGCGCGCGACCATTACAGCACCGGAGTCCACAATGACCTCTACATCCGTCATCGTCCGCCGCATGCAGCCCACCGACATCGACGCGGCCCTCGCCTTGACCCGCCCTCAGAACTGGAACCAGATCGTCACCGACTGGGAGCGCTTCCTAGGCCTGGAGCCCGAAGGCTGCTTCGTGGCCGTCCTGGATGGTCGAGTGGTGGCGACGACCACCACCGAGAGGTTCGGGCCGGTGGGATGGATCGGGATGGTTACCACCGATCCGCAGCATCGTGGCCTTGGCATAGGCCGGCGCCTGATGCACGCAGCAATCTCCCATCTCCGCGGCGCCGGTGCTCGCACGGTGAAGCTGGACGCAACTCCCATGGGGAAGCCGCTCTATGAACGCCTCGGGTTCCGGCCCGAGTACTCGCTCCAGCGAGTGGTCGGCCAGGGACGTCCGCTGGAGGCGGACGGCGTGTCCCCCTATCGGGGCGAGACCGACCTGCTCGAAGAAATCCTAGCGATCGATCGGGCCGCCTATGGCACCAACCGTGGCGAGATGCTCCGCCGGCTCGCCGAAGGCTGGCCCGAGGTGGCGGCGGTGCACCGGACCAGTGGGCAGGTTGATGGCTTCGTGCTCGGGCGGCACGGCCACTTCTATGAGCACCTCGCTCCGTTGGTGGCCCTGAACGCTCAGGCGGCAGAGGGTCTTCTGCGCTGGGGCATCACCGCTGCGGGGCACCGCAAGGTGGCGTTCGACCATCCGCTACCGAATCAGGCGGCGGCAGCGGTGGCGGTGCGGTACGGGTTCGAGCCGGCGCGGGAGTTCACCCGCATGCATCTAGGGCAGGAGCCCTACCTCGACCGGCCCGGGTTCATATTCGGCACCTCGGGCGCGGAGAAGGGCTAGCTAGGCGCGGGCCCCGGCGGGCGAGGCAGGCTCAGTGAAGTCGGCCTCGCGGAACCAGGTGCCCGCGATGTACGACCTGGGCGCGTCACCGCGCGTGTGGTAGGCACAGAAAACGCGCCCATCGGGCAACTCCACCCATCCGGTGTAGCCGTAGTCCCCTAACACTCCCGAGCTATCAGCCTCGATGGTGAGGCGGCGCCCGGTGCTTTCGTCGCCCGGGTCGCCTAGCCAGGCGGCGGTGGCGGGCTGCACACCGATCTTGTCGCCGGAGTCCAGCTCATGCAGGCGGACGTCCCGATAGGTCACCAGCATCTTGCCGCTCCGCAGTAGCCCGGCCACCGGGCGGTGCCCCACGAAACCGCACGGCTCGGGGCTGGACCAGTGCAGACCGCCATCGAACGAGAGGCACTTGTGTGTGGGCAAGCCGCGCATGGAGTTCTCGCGCAGGTAGCACACTAGGTGCCCGCCCGGGCAGCGAACGATGGAGCCCTCGCAGAACTGCATGCCCGGTACCTCGGCCACGATGGACGTAGCCGTCCAGGTCTCGCCGGCATCGTGGGTGAAGGTAACCACCTGCGTGAGAGTACCAAAGTGGCGCAGGCTGTGATAGTGGCTGCCCACCATCCAGGTGTCCCCGCTCAACTCCAGGAGGCGATCAGGTACCAGCCCCTGAATCCGGGTGGGACGCCTGGTGCTCCAGGTGCGACCGTCGTCGAAGCTGCGCCAGAGGAAGGTGCGGAAGCGTCGCTGCGACTCGGGGACGGGTTCGGTGGAGCCCGGCGTGACCTGCGAGAGGTCACAGAGTATCGTCAGGCCCCCGTCGCGCTGCTGCACGATCCTTGGGCAGTTCCATACCGCACCGTCCTCCGCCAGCGTCATGGGAGCGTCCAGGTAACGACGGTTGACCCAGGTGCGACCCTGGTCGTGGCTGTCGGCCAGTACGAGCCGCGAATGCCTGGCGACATGGGCGTCCGCCTCGCGGTACACCAGCACTAGGCGGCCGCTCTTGGCCTGCACAACATCGGGGAACGACAGGTACAGGCCCTCGCTCTGGGCTATCACGACGCGACGACTGATGGGCATTGATCCTCCCTGCTGTCGGTGTGAACGCTAGTCGCCGATGCGCCGCGCCACCCAGAGGAGCGCGAACTCGCGCCGCAGGCGGGTAGCCTCCTGCCGGGCGCGCCGGGCCACCGGTGGCCCGAGCGGATCCGGGCCAAACTGAGCGCGCTCGTAGGCGGTGAGCACGTAGCGCAGGGGTGATGAGACGCGGTCGAACTGCCACACCCACTCCGTGCCCCAGGGCGTACTCACGAAGATAGCCTCGTCTGAGAGGGCCTGCCGCAGCCTCTGCCAGTACTCGCGGACCGTCTCCGTCGCCCGTGGTCTGACGCCGATCCAGCCACCGTAGCGTACGATGGAACCATAGGCGGCGGCAATGTGGTCCTCGACGCCATAGCGACGGCGGCGCAGCACCACGGCCACCACTCGCACCAGCACCACGAGCACCAAAGTGGCAACGGCCACGAGGCGCGCCGTACCGATGTCGATCCGCGGCCACCACCCCCGGCTCTGTTCCGGGATGTCGGGCAGCGCTGCCGAACCCCTGTCCCAGGTGTCTCCGAAAGGAAATGCGTACACCGCCTGTGACGGGGTCGGCTCGAACTCCACCCAGCCGAAGCCGGGGAAGTACACCTCCACCCAGGCGTGCGCATCTGCCTCCGTCGCCACCCAGTAACCGTCCCTATCGTCGTAGGCGCCGCGGGCGTAGCCGACCGCTACCCGAGCGGGGACGCCGTTCAGCCGCAGCATTACGGCCATGGCGCTGGAGTAGTGGTCGCAGAAGCCACGCTGCAGGTCAAACAGGAAGTAGTCCACCACATCGCGATCGGGCGGCGCGGCGGGAACCGCCAATTCGTACTCGAACTGGCGCAGGTACTCCTCGATCGCGCGCGCCTTGCCGTACTCCGTCTCTGCACCCGCCGCCACGTCGAGAGCCAGTTGCCGCACGCGCCCGGGCAGGTCGGGCAGGGCTACGTACCGATCGGCGATGTCCGGCGGATATTCGCTGCCGGCAGCTTCCAGGCCCGACACAGTCACGTCGGGAACGAGTGACACCACGTCGTAGCCGTCGGTATCTCCGGACAGGGTGACTACATCGCCCTGAGCGCGGTAGGTCACGTCCAGGTCCTGATCTATCCGCAGGGGCTGGCCGACGGCATAGATCACCGTTCCCGGCTCCCGACGCTGCACGTGCTGGAGCAGCTCGCGCCGACCCTCGGGATGATCTACGGGTAAGTCCTGGCCGGCCCCAACGGCCTCCACCGAGCGATCCCGATTTGCCCAGCCGGACCCGGTGTAGGTGTCGTAGGTCGCTCCACGCCAGTGCCGTTGGGGCGACGCCGACGTATCCAGCCTGCCCCCAATGCCACCCGCCCAGGGCTCAGGAGCCGGGTCTCCGGTGCGTACGCGCAGCACCACCTGGTTGCCCCGGGGAGCCCCTGCTCCTACCGGATGCTCAAGCGAAGGATCGATCGGCCCACCCTCGCCGCCGCCCAGCGGGTTACGTCGTTGGGGCGAGTCCAGCCCTTGAAACCAACGACCGGTCGTGTCTTCGACGCGGCTCCACGGCTCGCGGAAGACGCGCCAGAAGGCCTCGTAGGTGGATCGCGAGGTTAGGAGAGGCGGGAGCGGCGAGATGATGATGGCGGCGGCCGCCAGGGCCAGACCGATCACAGTGGCGTAGGGCAGTAGTTCGTCCGAGTAGTCGGTGCCGCGCATCAGCCAGCGGCGTTCTAGACTTAGGGCATTGCTTCGTGCGAGCAGCACGAGCCCCAAGCCGATGAAGGCCAGGGCCCAGGTGGGCGCTTGCCCAGCCATGAAGCTGTTGGTCCCGAGAGCCGCTCCCAGTAGTAGCAGCGCCAGCGAGGCGCTCCAGCGACGAAACACCTGCCAAGCGGCGGTGAAGGTTGTCAGCGAAAGAGCCGTCGAGATCACCAGCAACCACACCTGCCGGTCAGAGTTGACGCCACCGGTGTAGACGCGCCAACCCCACACCCACACCCGCCAGGCCATAGCGGCGACCTGTCGCACGATGTAGCCGCCTGCCTGTGGGAACGGCCATCCTGCGGCCGCCGGACCATTGCTCAGCGCCGCCCGCCACCAGGCGTCGAGCGCGCCCACGTCCTCGCGCAGGTAGGCCAGCGGCGGCCAGAGGCCGCCCACAGTGACGAACACCAGGGCGAGCATCGCCAGTGTCCCGATGACCGTCGCCTGCCAGGCGTGCAACCGCGAATGGGCGAGGGAGTAAGCCAGGAGCACGGCAAGGACCGACTGCAGAATGAGATGGGAGGTGCCCTCAGCCCAGCCCACATCGTTGATGGCGCCGGAGACGCAGAGGGCCATCCCCAGCACCAATCCGAGGGCAATCCGGTCGCCCCCCCGTGCCGAAGCCTCTCGGGCCGGCTCCGCCGGCCGACTGACGGCCGCGGCGGTCATGGCATGCCCGTGCCGGCGGACGCCGGCTCCCGGATGGCGATGGCGCGCCCGGTGCCTCCCACCTTGAACCGGAGCACCCCGCGATACGCGAGCGGTACCAGATGCTCGAACTGCATGCCGCTGCTCACCGTACGCGCTGAGACGCGCAGCTCCGCTAGAGCTGATACCAGCGCTGCCAGTGGGCGAGGTACGCCGTCGAAGGAGGCGGCGTCCAGCAGAGTCACTCCGGCGACAAGCCCCCGGGCGGCTACGCGCATCAGGGGCGAGAGCCATTCCTGCGTGGTGGCCGGCGTGATCACCGCCAGGGAGGAGTCACGCGAGGCGATCCGGCTCCACTCCTCGAGCGCTACCGCCAGAGGCACGCCGTCGCCCGGTTGGACCGAAGTAAGCGCGCGCATGATTGCCCAGGTGTGCTGCATGCCCGTATTGGGACGGATCATCACCCGCGAGCGGCCGGTGCAGAACAGGCCCACGGGGCGGTTGTCCCGCAGTACCATGTGCGCCAGGGAAGCGGCCACGATAACGCCGTACTCAGCCGTGCTCTCCTCCCCCTCGCCCGCCTGGACCGCACTTTCGAGGTCGAGCAGGATCCATAGCGACCCGCTCGGCTCGCGATCGAACTGCTTGACGAACAGCCCGCGCATGCGGGCGGTGGTGGGCCAGTGCACGTGGCTGAGGCTGTCTCCCGGAACGTAGGGTCGTACTCCGGCCACATCGACGGTCGTCTCTTGGGCCCGGGCCAGGCTGCGCGAGGTGCCGCTGGCCACACCCCGCGGCAACGAGAGCTGGGGCACGCGCACCACCGGCGGGAACACCACGATCTCTCTTACATCGGGGATGTGGTGCACGACCGAGAAAACGGCGAAGGGATCTCCGGTCCGCAGCTCCCAAGGGCCGAGCTGGAAGTGGCCACGCAGCCGGCAAACCGATCGTGCCCGCCAGGTTCGCCGTCCCCGCCCGGGGACGCTCTCGACGCGGGAGACGTCGTGGCCGGGCACCGTGGAGTGGTCTGCCACCTCGGCCCAGACCACGGGGAGCCAGGAGCGATTCTCGATGACGAACTCCTCCTCCAGCATGTCGCCAACCTGCGCCCAGGCCCAAAGGACCCGGCGCTGCACCGTCAGGCTGGAGCGCAGTTGGCGGGCCCAGTAGTAGGAGACGGCATTGGCCAGGAGCACCCCGGTGAGCATGTACTGCCACACCGGCGAGGGGTTGGTGGCCTGCAGGAAGACAAGCAGAAGGAGCAGCACCGGCAGCCACGGGCTGTTCAGGCGAAGCGTGGTGGTGGGATCGCCGTTCTGCATTTGCGCCCAATCTAGCAGAGGCTCTGGCACGGCGCTAGCGGGTGCATGCTGGCCCAAGTCAGGGAGCCGGCCCCGAAGAGAGGCCGGCCCCCGATCGCGCCCGCGACGCGGGACGATGCTACGAGAGTTGTACGGACTTGCCCGTCTTGGCGGACTCGTAGATGGCGCTGAGGATCTTGATCACCGTCAGCGCTTCTTCGTGCTTGATCGCCAACTCCGCCTCGCCCCGGATACAGGACACGAAATGCTTGATCTCGGTCCAGTGAGTGTTCCTTCCTGGGCTGACGTAGACGGTCGAGTCATAGCTGGAGCCGAAGGAGTCGCTGAAGTAACGGACCGGGTACTCGGCGCCATTGCGGGACGACATCTCGGCGCCGCCCTTGGTACCCAGGAAGCGGATGTAGTTCTCCCCGCCCTCGCCGACGTGGGCGGCCCAAGAGACCTCCAGCGTCAGCACCTGGCCGCCTTCGAAGCGGATGAAGGCGGTGGCCAAGTCGTCCACATCGAAGGTCTGCTTGCCCTCGCGGTAGATGTCCTCGCCCCAGTTGCCCAGCGCTAAGCCGCGCGGGCCAAACTCCGCGAAGGTGGTGCCGGTAACGGACACGGGCTTAGGGAAGCCCGCGATCCACAGCGCCAGGTCCAGGTAATGCACGCCGATGTCGAGTAGGCAGCCGCCACCGGACTGGGACTTGGTGGTGAACCAGGAGCCGTAGCCGGGGATGCCGCTACGGCGGAGCCACCCCGCCTTGAAGTAGTAGATGTCGCCGAGCATGCCTGCCTGAGCGTAGTCGCGCAGGGTCTGAGTGTCGGGGCGGAAGCGGTTGGTCATGCCGATCATCAGCTGCTTGCCGGTCTCCTTGGCGGTGGCGATCATCGCCTCCGCGTCGGGCACGCTGATGGCCATGGGCTTCTCGCACAACACGTGTAGCCCGGCCTTCAGCGCCGCGATGGACTGGCTCGCGTGGAAGGCGTTAGGGCTGCAGATGCTTACGGCATCGATCCCGCCCGCAGCCAGGAGGTCCTCAGCACTCGTGTAGGCGTTGGGGATGTCGAAGTGGTCCGCCACCTTCTGCGCCCGACCCTCCTTGGGGTCAGCTACGGCCACGATCTTGACGCCGGGTGCGTCCTTGTAGCCGGGTATGTGAGCGTGCTGCGCAATGCCGCCGGCACCGATGATTCCTACCCTGATGTCTCCAGACATGCCTGTATCCCCCTATTGCTGCCGATCGCCTGTGGGCGACGGCGCGTTCACCGAATGTAGCAGACCGGCCCGACGCCCGACAACTGCGTCACTCAGCGGTCTGGACCGGAGCCGCTCAGCAGAGCCAGCAACTCGCTCTCGCCAACCACGGCGATGCCCAAGCTCTTGGCCTTCTGCAGCTTCGATCCCGGATCCTCCCCCACGACCACGTAATCGGTCGACTTGGTCACGCTCTCGCTCACCTTGCCGCCCGCCTCGAAGATGAGCCGCTTGGCATCGGAGCGGGTCAGGCCCTCTAGGCGCCCCGTAATGACCAGCGTTCGGCCAGCCAAGGGACCAGTGCTAGTCTCGCTCTTGGGCTGCGCCAACTGAAGGCCGGCCTGGCGAAGGCGCTCCACCAAGTCCCGGTTCTGCGGCTGAGCAAACCACTGTGTGACGGCAGCGGCGGTGAAGGGGCCCATTCCATGCACCCCCTCGATGCGCTCAACTGTCGCCGCAGCCAGGCTGTCGATGTCCCCAAACTCCTCGGCCAAAGCCTGCGCCACAACGAAGCCCACGCGGCGGATGCCCAAAGACAGCAGCACCCGCGCGAAGGGTCTCTCCTTGCTCCGTTCGATCCCCGCCAAGAGGGCCTGGGCGCGCTTCTCGGCGAAACCGTCCAACTGCAGCAGATCCTCTTCCTGGAGCCGGTAGAGGTCGGCCACGTCATCGACGAGCCCAGCGGACGTCAGCTGCTGGGCCACCTTCTCGCCGAGGCCCTCGATGTCCATGGCCCCGCGCGAGGCGAAGTACTCGAGATGTCGAGCCCGTTGTGCCGGACAGGCGGCGTTGGTGCAGTAGGTGCCCGCCTCGTCCTCCAGACGCGAGAGAACGGACCCGCAGGCAGGGCAATGCGCCGGCATGGCGAACAGGGTCTCCGATCCAGTGCGTAGGCTAGGCACCGGCCCGACCACCTGCGGAATCACGTCGCCTGCCCGCGCCACCACCACCGTGTCGCCGATGCGTATGTCCCGCTCGCGCACGTAGTCGGCGTTGTGCAGGCTAGCTTGGCGCACAACTACCCCACCTATTTCGACCGGCTCCAGAACGGCGTATGGTGTCACCACACCGGTGCGCCCGACGTTCACCTCGATGCTCAGCAGCCGGGTGGTCTCCTCCCGAGGCGGGAACTTGAGGGCAATTGCCCAACGCGGCGCCCGCCCGACGACGCCCAGCCGGTCCTGAAGCTCGAAATCGTCCACCTTGATGACGAGCCCGTCCGCCTCAAATGGCAGTTCGGCCCGACGAGACATCCAGTCGAGGCAGTAGTCGAGCGCCTCCTCCAGGCCCTCGAAGCGGCGCGCATCGCTGGAAACGGGAAGGCCCAGGCTCTCCACCAGCCGGAGAGCCTCCCACTGGGAGACAATGCTCACTCCCTCCCGCCGACCGACGCCGTAACCGAGAAAGGCCAGCGGTCGCTGCGCGGTAACGCGCGGGTCAAGCTGGCGAATGGACCCGGCGGCGGCGTTGCGCGGATTGGCGAACACCGGCTCACCCTGCTCCGCTCGGGCTCGGTTGAGGCGCTCGAAGGCTCGTAAGGAGAGATAGGCCTCTCCACGGACCTCCAGAAGCGGCGGCGTCTCGCCCCCTTCGAGCGGTATGCGAAGTGGAATGGCGCGAATGGTCTGTACGTTGGCGGTGACGTCCTCGCCGGTCGTACCGTCGCCGCGGGTGGCGGCTTGCACCAGAAGCCCGCTCTCATAGCGTAGGCTGAGTGCTAGGCCGTCCACCTTAGGCTCCACCACCAGCGCCATTCTGGCGGCGGACTCCAATTCGAGCAGACGTCGCACCCGCTCGTACCACTCGCGCACGCTCTCGACCTGGAAGGCGTCGTCGAGGCTGAGCATGGGTAGATCGTGCCGAACGGAACGGAACTGCGTCGAGGGCGGCCCACCGACGCGCTGAGTGGGCGAATCGGCAGTGCGCAGGTCGGGGTACACCTCCTCGATCTCGCGCAGACGGGCCATCGCCCGGTCGTACTCGGCGTCACTGACCTCGGGCTGGTCCAGCACGTGGTAGCGGTAGGAGTGGTAGTTGAGGAACGCGCGCAGGTGCTTGGCCTCGGCGGCGGCCTCCTCAGGGCTGGTCATCGCCCTCCTCCCGCTGCCACTGCCTTACCTCAATGAGCGACAGGACCTGCTTCGCCAGAGGGTCTGGGTAGTCCACTTCGTATACCACACGAACGATGCCGGCGTTGATGATGCTCTTGGCGCAGGCCGAGCAGGGGAAGACGTTACAGTAGAGCGACGCCCCCTCGATGGCGATGCCGTAGCGGGCAGCGAAGTTGATGGCGTTCTGCTCGGCGTGGGCCGCGCGGCACAACTCCATGTTGCGCCCCGAGGGAACGTTGTCGCGGGCGCAGCCGATCTCGAGGCAGTGCGGGTGACCGGCGGCAGCACCGTTGTAGCCGGTGGAGACGATCTGCTTGCCGCGCACGATCACCGCGCCCACTTGTCGGTGCAGGCAGGTCGACCGGGTGCCCACCAGCTGGGCTATGCGCATGAAGTAGGTGTCCAGGTCCGGACGCTCTCTACGCGCGTGCATGCAGGTCCCCGAAGACGCTCGGAGCTTGCTCGTTGAGCACGTCAAGCACCCGGCGCGCCAGCTCACGAATCTCCCACTGCGCCCCCGGGTCCAGTGCCCGAGTCTCGATGAAGTGACGCCAGGAGCGGAAGTTCATGGTGACGATGATGCGCGTCGCGGTCGCGTTGGGCAACAGGAAGCGAGCGTCCTCCTTACGGATGCCCAACTCGCGCAGCTCACTGTAGGCGGAGGACACGGTGTCGCAGAAGCGTTCGAAGGCCGCCTCGGCTTCAGCGTTCCCGCTCACCGAGGGGGGCACGACGAACTCAGGCGCCGACATGTCCACGTAGCGCTGGCTCTCCTGGCTGTAGCTGGCGATGCGGTGCCGCACCAACTGGTGGCTGCAAGCGCGCGATATTCCACTTATGTCAAACGTCGCCGAGGCGTGCTCGATGATGCTCTCATGGCCCTCGCCGATGCGGCGCTGGACGAACTCGCCCGGTTGACCCTTGGGCTCACTGCGATAGCAGGCGCGCCCGGCCGCTTCGATCAGTTCCTCCGCTGTGCCATTGCCGCCAAGGTACCTGGTGATTGCGATCAGCTTGACTTCCAACTCTCCCTCCACACTAGCGCTGCTCTGCCCCGGGCGCGGCGCTCTTCGCCGTGCTCCGGCCCGTTGCCGCCGCGGGCCGCTCCAGTAAGTCCACCTCGGCGGCCTCCACCGTACCGTCGTGCGCTGATATCAGCAGCGTGTTCACCTGATGGTGGCCGAGAGGCACGGCCAACTCGGTGCCCCACAGCGGGAAGACTAGGTTGGCGTCCCGATCATGGCCGCCGGTCTCCCACAAGCGCAGCACCAGACCGCGGCCCTCCTCCGCCTGCTTCAGTACGGCCACCTCAACGTGAGGCGTGTGGCAGCGCAGGAAGGACCAGCGAGCCGGTAAGCCCCCCTGCCCAGCCACCGCTGAGTGCACTAGGATCGGGGTGTTGAGGGCATGGGCTCGGCGGGGCACCTCTGCCTCTTGCCAGCCGCCGCGATGGGGCAGCAGCCAATAGCGCACGACTTGCTCTCCCTGATCGATGAAACGGTAGCTCTCGCGCGGGTCGTAGGGCCGTGGGTCATGGAACGCGTACGGTGGCGAGCGCAGGATGGTCAAGCGCATCTCCACGTCGGCCCGTTCGCGACCGCGGGCAGGGGCCCTTCCCTTAATGTCGTACGCATACTTGCTGTCATTCACCAGGGCCAGGCCATAGGGGACCGGCCGACCGTCAGCATCGTGGGCCACTCCGGTGGCGTCCACCCATGTCTGGCCCGGTTCCTCGTGTCCGTTCGGCACACGCTCCGTCACCCCGTAAGGGGCCTCGTAGGTGCACACGGGGTAGTCGAGGGCCACTGGAAACGAGAGCTTCAGCGCTTTCCTGGTGTCATGCCAGTCGATCCGCGAAGTCACCGCGATGGCACGGTCGCCTGCTGCCAACGAGACCGTCTCCTCCACACTGGAGCGCCCATGTCGCCGCCGGATGCGCAGCGAGGCCCGCAGCGGCCCCGCCTCGAGCGACTCCACCGTGGCGTCGGCGAACCGGCCCACGGCCACGTGATAGCCGCTGATGCCGTGGCTCCACGTGTCGCTGGGATCGTCCATGACTACGAGGGCGTTCGCCGGCTCGGACAGCAGCTCAACGCCGGCCTCCTTGTCCCGCAGCGACACCCAGTCCCCGGTACGTGCGTCCACCTCCAGGCGCCAGAACTCGTTCTCCAGCACGCCGTCGCCCACCGTTGGTCGGCTGCTGGGAGGGTTGGTCACCGGTGCATCGCTCAGGTGAAGGCACACAGAACCGAGGGCGGGAAGACCGACGTCCACTAGGAGGTCGCCATTGGCCGCTCGCTGCGTGGACACCGGCTCCCCAGCGACCGCAGCGGCGTCGCCCTCAGCGGGTAGCAACACAAGCTCGCGACGATCCCAGGAACTGGGATTGAAGAGGATGACGGGCTTGCCGGGGCCGGAGCAGTCAGTGATGGAGGCCAACCTACGGAGGGCAGCCTGCGACACTCCCTCGGCCAAGCGATCCACCTCAGCGTGGTCCTCGCGGGCGTCGTCGTAAGCCTCGACGATGGAGGAGCCCGCCAGGATGTCGTGGAACTGGTTGAATAGCACCAAGCGCCAGGCTTCCTCGAAGGCCATCGTCCCTGCCGTGGGACCGCCGGACAGCACCCCAGCCACCGCTGTCGCCTTCTCCGCCGCCACCAGCTTGTGCTCCGCGCGTCGGTTCCAGCGCTTGATGTCGGAGTGCGCCGAGTAGCAGCCGGGAGCGTGGTGCTGCAGGTCATTGCGCCGCGCCCCCAGGTCCACGCGCGTCTGAGCAGCGCGGTCGAAGAACTCCCGCACCGTTCCGTGCCGGATCTCCGGCAGATCAGCGCGGGCGGCGACCAGACGGATCGAGCCTAGGTTATCCCGCGTCGGACCCCCGCCATGGTCGCCCACGCCGTAGAAGCAAAGCACGCCGCCGGCACGTTCGGGAGCGTGGACCACGGCCGACACTATCCAGCTCTCGATCTCACCCGCCCAAGTGCAGTAGTGATTGGGCGGGCGGCAGGCCAGCACCCGGGAGCCGTTGGGAGCCTGCCACCAGAAGAGGTCCTCGTCCAAGGCCACTTCCTGGCGCGGATCAGGCCGGAAGAACACGTAGCAGTCAATGCCGGCGCCCCGGAGCAACTGCGGCAGAGTGCCGGCGTGCCCGAAGCTGTCCACGTTGTAGCCGACTGAGGCCACCTGGCCGAAGCGCGACTGGAAGTAGCGCTGGCCGTAGAGCAATTGGCGGGCGAACCCCTCCCCGCCGGGCAGATTGCAGTCGGGCTGTACCCACATGCCGCCCGCGATCTCCCACCGGCCGGAGGCCACCAACTCCTTGATGCGCTCGAAGAGGTCGGGGTCGTCTTCCTCCACCCAGGCGTACAGCTGCGCTTGCGCGGATGTGAACCGCATTTCCGGGTACTCATCCAGAAGCGCCACCACAGTGCGGAAGGTGTTGAGAGTGACGGTGCGTCCTTCCGAGCGCGTCCACAGCCAGACCGGATCGATGTGGGCGTTGCCAATCATGAGCACGGGCCCGGCACCCTTCCGCGTTGTCATGGTCTCCCCCTACGGTGACAGTCGGGACGCTGCCTGCTAGGATTGCGGCAACTACTCCGAGGAAATGCCGATGGCTCCTGACCTCAGCGGCCAGTACCGTCCCACCATGAAAGAGATGCCCGAGACGGAGCGCCCACGGGAGCGGCTCCAGTCCTATGGGCCGGGCGTACTCAGCACGCCCGAGTTGCTCGCCATCATAATGCGCACCGGCTCGCGGGGCGAGAACGTCATCAGCCTCGCTACTCGAGTTGTCAGCCACTTCGGCAGCCTGCCCGCCCTGGCGCGCGCCTCGGTCGAGGAACTGGCGGCGGTGCACGGCATTGGTGTGGCTAAGGCCTGCGAGATCCGCGCCGCCATCGAGCTGGGAATTCGCCTAGCTGCGTCCGTGGACGACCTCAAGCCCTCCATTCAGGGACCGGGAGACGCTGCCGGTCTCGTCCTCACCGAGATGAGCCTGCTGACCGAGGAAGAGCTGCGGGTGCTGGTGCTCGACACCAAGAACCAGGTGCTCGCCATCCACAAGCTCTACCGCGGGACCGCTAACAGCGCCCCCGTGCGGGCGGCTGAGATCTTCCGCGAGGCGGTTAGGCGGAACGGCACAGGCGTGATCGCCATCCACAACCACCCAAGTGGCGACCCCACTCCGTCGACCGAGGACGTGGAGACCACTCAGCGCCTCTTCGAGACGGGGAAGCTGCTCGGGATCGACCTGCTCGACCACCTGATCATAGCCGGCGGACGCTTCGTCAGCCTGCGTCAGAAGGGGCTGGGCTTCTCTTAGGCTCCAGGGAGGGATACGTTGGGGGCGGCGAGGGAGGCTCTGACGGCGCGGCTGGTGGTAGGGATGCTCAGCGCCGACGAAGACCTGATGGATGCAGTGACCGAGGCGCTCGGGCCGCATCTCGGCACCCCGGACTACGTGAGCCCTCTGATTCCCTTCGCCTACACCGCCTACTACGATCGTGAGCTCGGCGCGGGGATCCGCCGGCGCTTTATCTCCTACCCCGACCCATTCCCACCCGACCGCCTGGCCGAGACGAAGTGCCTCACCAACACCATCGAACAGAAGTATGCCGTCGACGGGCGCCGGCGCATCAACCTCGACCCCGGCTACATCACCCTGGGCAAGCTAGTGCTGGCCACCACCAAGGACCAGGCTCATCGTGTCTACCTCGGCCAGGGAATCTACGCCGAGGTAACGCTCGCGTACCGTCGCGGAGGCTTCGAGCCCTGGCCCTGGACCTACCCCGACTACCGGTCACCCGAGTACCTGGAGATCCTAAACCATCTGCGAGGGCGACTGGCCGCTGCCCGCCTGACGTAGGCGCCAGGCTCATCCGCCGAGCGCCAAGATCGAGACCGAGAGGTTCAGGTGCGCCGGCCGGCCATCGGGAAGCGACGACTGCTCGCCGTAGCCGGACATCCCCAGAACCGGGGCGCCACCCGTGACCGGGAGCAGCTGTGCGGGCACGGAGCGGACCCTTTCGCGAAGAGACAAAGCTCGCCCTGCACCATGAGCCAGGAGCACGCCGCGTACGAGGCCAGCCGGCAGGCTGGCTCGGCCCAAGGCCTCGGCTGCGGCAGCGCTGGTGGCGGCAAGGAGCGACTCTGCCGTGGAAGAGAGCAGCCGCACCGTCTCGCCCTCGCGGACATCGGCGAAAAGGCCCACACTGCCGGTGCCCGCCAAGGTGCCCGGCTCCTTGACAAGCAGATGCTGGCTACGAGCGTCCTCCACGCCCCAGGGCTGAGACACGGCCCGCCGGCGCAACTCGGCCCCGACCAGATCGCCCGGGTCAGCGCCGAGCCAGGCCGCGTAGACGTCGGCGGCGGCACTGCCATCCAACTTGCCCACCATGCGGCCATCCACCTCAGAGGCAGAGGCCGAGCTCGCGCTTAGCCAGTATCCCGAGCCGAACGCACTGCCGGCGAGGAACTCCCCGTAGAGCACGGCGACCGTCACGGCGCCGGGATCCGCCGTCCCATGGTGAAAGACAGCCCAGCGGCCGCTGAGGTCCTCGTCCGCCACTGTGCATCCCCAAAGCGGCACACCCCGGCCCACGACCGTCACCACCCCCTGCAACACTTGCTCCTCGGCTCCAGGCGGCATGAAGACAAGCATCGCCCGCGGAGAGCGTTCCCGATGCCTGGCCTGGTCCAGCGCCAGTTGGGCCGCTGTTTCGCCGGCGCGGCGAGGAGCGCGACTCAGGTCTGCGGCCCCGACACCGGCCCGAACCCCCGGCCCGCTCAGCGCCAAGGCGCCAACGACCCGTCCCCGCTCGCCCGCTAGTACGCCGGATTCGGTGAAAATGGGCGCAGCGACCGAACCCCCAATCAGTAGGGAGGGGTCACAGAGCGCCGTCGCGCACTTGATCACTTCCCTCAGGTCATAGCCGGTCCCCGCCGATAGCACCACCAGAGCCGGCGGCTCGCCCAGTGATCCGAGAGCGGACTCCAGAGCCGTCTGGACCGCCTTACGTCCGTCGGTCCCCTCGGCGGCGCCGACTCCAACTGCGATGGGAGCCTCGGGACGTGATGACTCCTCGACGTTGCCCGTCATCGCTTGCTCCTCCCGCCACACCGGCGCGTGAATGATACACGAAGATGATAGTCAGCCGGTAGGGATTGCGTCAAGCAGCAGGCCCGGAGGCAGCACCGTCACCCCTCCCCGCGCGTGGACGACCGGCGGCCCCTTGTGGCACAATGAGTTCCATCCACCGAAGGAGCGTCCGTGTATGCGTCGGTTTGATCTGAGCGGTCCCATCCGTGAAGGCATGTGGACCTACGGGGCTCCGCTCCCCGAGGTTCGGATAAGGCGGGTGGCGTCGCTGGAGCGGGACGGCTGGGACGCCCACGTGCTGCACGCTCCGAACCTGCTCGGAACCAGCATAGAGACGGCGGCGCACCTTCAGCCTGACCGCCCCACCATCGAGGAGATCCCCTTGGACCGCTTCTTCGCTCGAGCGGTGGTGCTCCAACTCGAGGAGAAGCCCCGGCGCGGCGTCATCGAGCAGGAGGAGCTGCAGAAGGCGGCAGCTCCCATCGAGCCCGGAATGGCGATTCTGGTCGCCACCGGCTGGGACCGCATGTGGGACGACCCGCGCTACTACTGGGACAGCCCGCACTTCACCCGCGAAGCCATGGAGTGGCTGGCGGGTCGTAAGCCCGCGATCCTCGGTGTCGACATCTCCAGCAACAGCGACCCCTACGGGCGCGAGGGCCTCAACCACCTCATATTCGATGCCGGGGCCCTGCTGCTCGGGCCGCTTGCCAACCTCCGCCGGCTGAGCCAGCCGTACGTTGACCTGATCTGTCTGCCCCTCAACATCCCCGGGCTGAGCGGCACCCCCTGTCGCCCGGTAGCCATCGAGGAGTAGGAGCCAGTTGCTGCGGCGCGAGGTTATGAGACGGGGTGATCGTCACCGGGCGGAACGAGGGACAGGGCTCGGCGTCGAGGACCGGCCGTGATCGTTCTGGCTCTGGCCCTGGTCGCCACCGCACTGCTGACGCTGTACGCCCGGGCCGGCGCTCGACCCTGGTGGCGTGAGGCCGGTGCCTGGCTTCTCCTCGCGCTTCTGGCGTTAGGGTTCCACTGGCGTGTCCTTTCCGGCGACGCCTACACGCCTGCCGGCGGCGGAGACCTGGCCTCCTTCCTCTACCCCTACTATGCCTTCGCCGCCCGCTCTCTCCATAGCGGGGAAGTGCCGCTCTGGAATCCCTACGCCTTCTCCGGAATGCCTTTCGTAGGTGACGTCCAGAACGGCCTCCTCTACCCGATCAACCTGCTGCTGTTTGCCCTGCGCCCGCAGCCCACCTACGTCGACATCGAGGCCCTGGGCGTAGTCCATCTCTGGCTCGCGGGCGGTTTCACCTACACTGCCCTGCGCCGCTGGCCGCGCCTGGCCCTGGCTCAGGGGCCGGCCCTTCTCGGGGCAGTGGCGTTCATGTTCTCTGACCTCTTCGTCATGCACTTCGGCAACCTCAACCTCGTCGCTGTCGCGGCGTGGCTGCCGCTGGTGCTCCTGCTCTTCGCCCTCGCCTTGGAGCGCCGGTCTGCCTCGCTGGCTGCGTGGTCGGGCGCGGCTCTGGGAGTGTCGGCCCTGGCCGGACACATCCAGCCGACTATCTACAACGGTCTCATGCTGGCGCTCCTGGCCGCGCATGGTGCCTGGCGAGCCGGCCCCGCTCTGCGCGAGAGGCTCCGCCCGCTCGCACTGCTGGTCGTGGCCGGCGTGGTGGCCGTCTGCCTATCTGCTCCCGCCACCCTCCCGTCGCTGGTGCTGGCCGGACACACCCCCCGGGCGAGCTTCAGCTACTGGGAGGCGTCGCGCTACTCTCTCTCACCGCTGCGGCTCCTCGGGATAGTCTTCCCAGACTTGACCGGGCGCGATCCGGCCGCGTACTGGGGCCTGGGAGACCGTGTCGAGACCGGCTACCTCGGGATTCTGCCGCTACTTCTGGCTGCCGGTGCGCTCTGGGCCCTGCGCCGCCGCCCGTGGGTGGGTTTCTTGGGCCTTGTCGCCGCGCTTTCCGCTGGCCTGGCCTTGGGAGACAGCTTGCCCGTACACGGCTGGCTATACGCCCTGGTCCCCGGGCTGGACCTGCTGCGGGCACCGGCCCGAGCCCTCTACGTGACCGACTTCGCCCTGGCGGCGTTGGCGGCCGTCTCGGCGCAGGCCCTCATCGCTCCTGTGGGTACGGTTGTAGCCGCGGAGTGGCGCCGGTTCCGGCGAGCCTCCGAGCGAACCGCCCTCGTGGCCCTGCCGCTGCTCCTGAGCGCGACGTTGCTTGCCGTGCTGCTGATGCAGGACCGCGATCCGGTCATCTTCTCCCGCGCCTGGCTGGCAGCCGGAAGCGTGTCGCGCACGGCCGTGTTCGTCGTCGCTGGCCTAGTGCTGTTGCGTCTGGCGCCTTCCGTGTCCTCGGCCAACGCACGCCGCTGGCTGGTGGCGGTCGTAGCGGTGACGTTCCTCGACCTCGCCTCGGCGGGAGCCTACGTGGACTTGGGCCGGAGCGATCCCACCGCCGGCTTCACGCGCCCGGCGGCGGTCACGTTCCTTGAGAGCGACCCCAATCCGTACCGCCTGGATGTCGATCCGGGCGCGTCCGCCCTGTGGCCGCCGAGCCTGGGTCTCGTGCACCAGATCGAGCATGTACGCGGGGTGGCCAACCCCATGGAGCTATCCCGCTACCGTCGCTTCCTTGAGCTGGCTGCCGACCGGAGCGCCGGACTCTATCGCCTCTTGGGGGCCAAGTACCTGGTGATGGCGAAGGGGCAGGTCCCGACGGAGTCGGTCTTCGACATCGCCTTCGGGGGCGATCCTGAGGTCGACCTCTACCTCAACGCTGATGCGCTTCCCCTGGTGTCCGTGGTGGGGACGTCGCGTGTCGTGACCGGGCCCGAAGAAGCCGCAGTGGCCATCTCCGATCCGGCGTTCGACCCAACCAAGACCGTCGTGATCGAAGGCGAGGCGGCTGTCACCGGCAGCCAGGCTCCTCCGACGGCGCTCTTCTTCCGGGAGCGGCGGGCGTCCGACATTTCCGTCGTCGCGACGGTGGCGGAACCGTCATACCTGGTACTGTCCGTCCCCTATGCACCGGGCTGGAAGGCCTCGCTGGACGGGACCCCGGCCACCATATATGCTGCAGATCTGGCCTGGACTGCCGTCTACCTGACGGCAGGCAGCCACGTGGCGACCTTCAGCTATACCCCGCCTCTCTTTGGGCCTGCTCTGGCACTGGCGGCGCTTGGCGCGCTGATCGTGGGGGGTCTGGCGCTCGCCGAAGGGCGTGGCCGGGCACGGTAGGTCGAGAGCGGCCGCGGTGCGGCCGGTGGGGAGATGAAGGCGCCGCCGGCGTCTGGGGCGGACGGTGCCACTTGAGGCGGTCGGGCTGACCCTCGCGGAGCGGTTGCAGTCGCTTTGAGCCGCGTGATAGACTCGGCCCCGCTGACGACGCAACCCAGACTTGCCGGTGAACTACCCTACTTCGCAGGAGGGCAGGCAGAATGGCTTCACGTCCGAACGTTCTCTTCGGCCATCAGGCGCTAGCCGATTTCCGTCGAGGGTTCATGGAGATGGCCGAACTTGCCGCGATCACTTACGGCCCCCGCGCCGGCCTCGTCGTCCACCAACCCGACATGCGGCGAGACCCGGAGTTCCTCACCGACGCGGCGACCATAAGCCGACGTATCATCCAGATGCCCGGGGCGGCCCAGGACGCAGGCGCCATGCTGGCGCGGCACTTCATCTGGAAAGTGCGGCAAGACGTGGGGGACGGGAGCGCACTATCGGCGGTCCTGGCTACCTCGATGATGGAGGAGACGATCCGCCTGGTAGCCGCCGGTTACGACGTCCAGATGCTGCGGCGGGGCATCGACCTCGCTGTTGGTGCCGTCTGCGGGCAGCTGGACCAGATGGCGGAGCCGCTGCGGGGAGAAGAGGACTACGCCGCTCTGGCCACCGCCATCACCGGAAACCCGGCCCTGGGCAAGGTTATCGGCGAGGCCGTGGACCTCGTCGGCGCCGACGGAGCCATCACCATCGAGGAGTTCACCGCTGCCTATCTGGAGCGCGAGTACGTCGAGGGAGCCCGTCTGAAGTGGGGCCTGGTTTCCTCGCAGTTCGAGACGGATACGATCCGCCATGAGGCGGTGCTCGAGCACCCGTTCGTCTACGCCACCAGCAACAAGTTGCAGTCCGCCCGGGACATCGTTCCCATCATCAACCTGGTGAAGGAAGCTGGCGGCAAGGCGCTTCTGGTAGTCGCCGATCAGACCCAGGCGGACGCCCTCGCCGTGCTGCTGGTGAACAACCAGAAAGGCGATGTGAAGTGCGCCGCCGTCAAGGTCGAGGCGCTCGGCGAGCAGCGCGTTCCCTCCATCGAGGACGTGGCCGTGCTGACCGGTGGTCGTGTCATTCTGGCGCAGCAGGGCCTGACAGCCGACGACGTTCGGCTGGAAGACTTGGGGCGCGCCCGGCGTGTGGTCATCCGCAAGAAGGAGACCATCATTGCTGGAGGCGCCGGTTCGGCGACGGCGGTGCGGCAGCGCATCCGCCAGATCCGCGAGGAACTCCGCAAGAGTGACCTGAGTGAGGACTCGTACACCAAGGTCCGCGAGCGGCTGTCGCATCTGAGCGCGGGGGTGGCCATACTGAAGCTGGGCGCCTTCGGCGAGAAGGAGAGGAAGGCTCTGCGCGAGCAAGTCGAGAACACCCTGCTGGTGATCTCCGCTTCGGCGGAGGCCGGTATGGTAGCCGGCGGCGGAACCGCCCTCCTTGCTTGCGCAACGAAGCTCCGGCACCTCAAGGCCTCCCCCGAGCAGGCCCTCGGGGTGAAGGTAGTGGAGCGCGCCCTGGAGGAGCCGATGCGCCGGCTGGCCCTAAGCACGGGCAAGCATCCACCCCTGATCATCGAGGCGGCCCGGCGACGCGGCCCTCGATTTGGCTACGACGTCCTCACCGAGAAGGTAGTCGATATGCGCCAGGCCGGCATCAGCGACCCGGTCAAGGTGATCAAAGCCGCCTTGACGAGTGCGGCCAGCGCCACCAACATGACCATGACTACGGCGGCACTCGTGCTTCACAAGAAGCCCGACACCGTCATGGAGCCCTAGTGATGACTTCGCCATTCAGGAGCAGACAATGAGCCTCAGGGAGTACACAAGTCGGCGGCGCTGGCGCTTGGCGGGTCCGGTGCTCGAGGGAGGCACCGTCTATGCACTAGTGCTGTCTCCCAGCGCCGACCAGCATAACCCCATTATCGCCGGCTCTCCCGTGGGCGCCTTCCGGTCCCTCAGTAGGGGATCGCAGTGGTCATGGGCCAACCGAGGCCTCAGCGGCCTGCAGATCTCCGCCCTGGCGGCATCGCCCAACGGTGTCCTTTTCATCGGCTCGTTGGACGGCACCCTCGCTCGGTCGGTGGACGGAGGCTACTCCTGGGAGTGCATGCCGCCGCTGGAAGACAGCGGAAGCATCACCTCGCTGGCGGTATCGCCCGATTACTTGAAAGACGGGACGGTTCTGATCGGCACCGAGACAGGCGGCGTCTTCCGTACCACCGACAGCGGCCGCACCGCCCGCCCCGCGAACTTCGGCCTTCTCGATCCCACCGTTCTAGCCCTGGCCTGTGCGCCGGGCTGGCCGGACCGCCCGCTGGCCTTTGCTGCCACCATCGACGGCGTCTTCCGCTCCACAAACGGCGGGCGCGCCTGGCGCACCTCGGGGACAGATCTCGACGGCCTGAGCGTACAGGCACTGGCCGTCAGCCCGGCTTTCGTCCGTGACGGCACCGTGTTCGCCGGCTCAGAAGAGGACGGGCTCTTCCGCTCCACCGACGGCGGCGATTCCTGGCAGGCAGTCGGGGCGAATGCGCTCGATTCCACCATCAACGCGCTCTGGATCTCGCCCGACTACCGCAACGACCGCCTGGTGGTCGCGGGGACGGCCGGGGGCGGGGTGTACCGGTCGGTGGACGGAGGCGATACCTGGGACTCCGTACTGAACCCAGGAGGGGCCGTACTAGCCCTAACCGGTGATGATCAGGGAGTGTTCGCCGGCTTCCACGGTAGCGGAGTGCACCGCTCCCAGGACGGCGGCCAGACGTGGGAAGAGTGCCGGGAAGGTCTCTACGCCCACGCCTTCACCTACCTATCTTCCACCCCCAAGGGCAAGCTATTCGTGGCCGGGCCGGACACCGGCGTGTACTCCTCCGACGATGGCGTCGCGTGGGAGGCCCTGGGCAGTCTACCGGACTTGAGCGCCTTGGCGGCCATGGCAGTATGGCCTGACTATCACACCGAGCCATTGCTGGCCGTCGCCGACGCCGAAAGCGGCCTGTTCATCAGCAAGGACGGCGGGGCGTCATGGCGGAAAGGCCTCGAGGACCAGGTGTCGGCCCTGGCTTCCGCCGTCGACGGCGCCGGTGGCGGCTACCTCTGGGCGGGAACGACGGACGGTCGGCTGGTAGTCAGCACCGATCGGGGCGACAACTGGAGCGAGAGTTCGCCGTTCGAGGGCCAGACCGTGCTGAAGATCGAGCCCTCGACGCAGTTCGGTCTCGACCGGTCCCTGCTAGCCGCCACGCGCGACGGCGGTTCCGCCACCTCTCCGCTCGTGCTCTGGCGATCCGGCGATGCCGGCCGCTCATGGGCTCGCATTCTGGAAGAGACCAGCAGCCTCATGCATGTGAGCCTGCTAGTGCGCCCCGGCGAAGGCGGACGGCCGGCGGCTGTGTTCGATCGCTACTGCGTAGTGCAGCAGGGCGCCGACCAGTGGAAGAAGCTCTCGCTGGGCGTGAGCGGCAACCCGCCTCTCCTGTCGCTGGCCGCGCGCCAGGGGCTGGGCGAGGAGTTCGTCGTCGTGGGCTCGGCCGTAGGCGTTTTCGCCGCTGACAACTCCGATCGCTGGACGCCGATGATGCGGGGCATGGGCTCGGTGCCCGTCCTCGCCCTCACACCCGCGAACGGGGACCGGGAGCAGCCTATCTGGGCCCTCGCCCTGGGCGGCATCCTCTGGGCGTGGGAGAGCGCCGGCTAGGCCGCCGCCACTCGCACTGACGGAGTCGCATAGCAGACAGGAGACCTCGGACAAGGGCCGGGGTCTCCTGCCGTTGGCGATTCGTCGTGCGCTAAGGGGCGCAGCCAAAGAAGGGCAGGTCGAGCATGGTGAGGTACCCGGGCGAACAGGAAAGTGCCGGTGCCACCGAGTTGACCAGGATGGCCGCCGTAGCGGAGTCTCCCGGGAAGCCACCGTCTACCACCACCTGGGTGGTGTGGTCGCCCGCAAGGACCAGCTCATCGCGAGGGTTCGGGGCGCCGAGGTACATTTCGAGGTAGAGACGAAGCGATACCTGCCCCTCGAGCCGGGCAGTCAGATCCTGGCGCAGTCCGACGACCTTCCCAGCCGGCACGCGGAAGTACCGGCTGGTGACTTCGCGCTCGGCGGTCACCGGCTCGATCGCTCCCGACAGCTCCATCACCTCTCGACCAAGGGCCTTGGCCAGCATGCGCGCCGAGGCCTCCAGCCCGACGTGACCGAGCCGACCGGCATGCACCTCCCGGCGGAACTCCTCCACCGTCATGCCCGAACCGACCTTTCGCTGCAAGGGTTCGCGGCGGCTGGCGGCGTCCACCACGCGGTGCACGTCGATGCTGTCTAGCCGCGTCAGGTGGGCACTCGCCACCAATGGCCAGACATCCATGGCGAAGCCCGGGTTGATGCCCGTCGCCAGGAGCCTCACGCCGTGGCAGCGGCAGAGCGCGTCGATCTTGCCAAGCTGTTCCGCCTTTTCCATGTCGGTGGGGTAGCCAGCCTCTTCGCAAGTGGTGATGACATTGCAGCCCGCCGACAACAGCTCCTCAAACTGCGGGTACACTCGATCGAGATAGGACCCGGTCGCGTGAAGGACCACGTCCGGCCGGGCGTCTGCCATCAGCTCGTCTATCGAGCCGGCCACCCTGGCGTCGCTGGATGCCCCTGGGACGACCTCACTCAGCGGTCGCCCCCTGAGAGCGGGAGCCACGTCTACCGCGCCCACCAGCCGGAGCGACGTCTTGCCCACTAGGGCCGCCCCGATTGCCCGGCCGATCGGGCCCAACCCGAAGACGACCACTCTCGCTGCCTCACCCATCACGCCTCCTCGTCCGATTGTCGGAGTAGAGCAGTAGGCTATGGCCGGGGCCGGGGGCGGTCAAGGTAGGTTCTCCTGCAGCCGATACTCTTCCGAGAGCCTAATCACGGTTGGGGTGGTCATTGCGGCGGCGCTGACCATCTCGTAACATAGCGGTCAGTGCCAGCTGGGCGGGAGCGTTGGATGGCCAAAGAGCGCATCCTGGTGGTAGACGACGAACCGGACGTCCTCCGTATTTGCGAACGGGTGCTTCGGGGCGCGGGCTACAACGTGCGTGCCGTGAGTAGCGGGTTCGAGGCGGTTCGGCTGGCCGGTACCGAGCCCTTTGACTGCCTGCTGACCGACATCAAGATGCCGGGCATGGATGGGCTCGACGTTGCCGGCGCCGCGCGGGCCGTCAACTCCAACCTGGTCTGCGTGACCATGACCGGCTACAGCACCATGGACACCGCCATCGAGGCGCTGCGTCTGGGGGTCGAGGAGTTCCTCATCAAGCCCTTCACCCCGCAGGACCTGCTCATCGCCGTGGGCCGGGCCCTAGAGAAGGAGCGGCTGCGTCGGGAGAGCGCCCGCCTGCGCGCGCTGCTGCCCCTCTTCGAGGCCAACCGCGTCTTCATGTCGACGACCGAGCCGGCTCGCCTCGCCGAACAGGTGATCAACACCGCTGTCCAGGAACTGGGGGCAGACAGGGCGGCGCTCTTCCTCAAGGCCGAGGGCCAGCCTGGGGCAAGCTCGGAGCTGGAGTTGCGGCCCGTCGCGCTGCGGGGGCTGACGGAGACGGAGTTGGGTCCCTGGGCCACCTACGCGGAGCGAGCTGTCCGCGCCGAGATAGCCGACTGGCTGGTCAGTGCCGACGGCGATAAGGACGACCATGAGCTCACGACCAACAGCATCGCCGCGTCGCGCATCTACTCCAAGCAAGGCGCCGTCGGCGTCCTCATACTGGCCCGCGACACCCATACCCTTCCGTTTGGCGACGCGGATACCGAGTTCCTGTCCGTGCTGTGCAGTCAGGCCGGGATTGCCCTGGAGAACGCGTCGCTCTTTCAGGAACTCAGGCGCGCCTACGAGGAGCTCAAACAGCTCGACTACATGAAGAGCGAGTTCATTAGCATCGCGGCGCACGAATTGCGCACTCCACTCGCCATCCTCATGGGCTATGCCGGCATACTGGAAGGGATGGTCGCCAACGAGCAGAAGCAGTTCGCTGCCATCATCGTGCGCAATGCCCAGCGCCTGCGCATCTTGATGGATGAGATGCTCAACCTGGAATCACTCGAACGCGGCGCTTCCTTCGTGCGGCTAGAGGCCATGGATCTGCATGAGGTCATCACCGAGGTGGTGAAGGACTTGCGTCCGTTGGCAGACAACAGCGCGCACACCATCGGCCTGGACCTTCCGGCCACGGACGTCCGGCTGGTGACGGACCGAGAGAAGTTCGCCATGGTCCTCACCAACTTGCTCTCCAACGCCATCAAGTTCACTCCCGACGGCGGCCGGATCCAGGTCACGGCGGTCGAGGGCGACGACATGGTTGAGGTGTCGGTGCAGGACGACGGCATCGGTATCGCACCCGCGGACCAGGCGCGCGTCTTCGAGCGCTTCTACCAGGTGGAAGCGTCGCTGAGTCGGAAGCATGACGGGCTGGGCTTGGGGCTGAGCATCGCCAAGGGGATGGTCGAGCTACTCGGTGGCCGCATCTGGCTGGAGAGTGCCGTGGGCGCGGGCACCACCTTCCACATCAGGGTGCCGCTGCGCCCTAGTCGGGTCTCGGGCCAGTCAGCCTGGAAGCCTGCTTAGCAAGTAACCTGGCCTTTCGGTGCTCCAGCGCCGCCCGCATGCCGGGGGCCCGGTGGGCGCCCGACTGCAACGCCATTTCCACCACCGCCAGTGCCTCGGTGTAGTCACGTATGCGGTGCTCGAGGTGCTTCGCCAGTTCGGTGTGCGCCACCCCGTCCCGGTCGGTCCCCGACTCCACCAGTGCGTTCCACACTTCCGCCGCGCGGACGTGTTCTCGCTGTCGCTTAAGCAGGAACCCGAGGCGGCGCAACATAGCCGCCCGCTCTTCGCCGCGCGCCGTGAGCAGGGCCCGGCGGTAGGAGGCTTCCGCCTCAGCATCACGACCGGCCAGCTCCAGTAAGCGCCCGGCGCCGGATAGGTCGCTCGCGGGGGGCGAAGCCAGTCGACCCTCCATGGTGGCCGCCGCCGCGCCGCCCAGACCGGCAAGGGAGAGTACGTCCAGCAGGTTGTGGTAGAAGACGCGCGCCAATTCTTCCACCGCGCCCGAGCGCAAGTAGTCGAAGTAGATGCCGGGGATCAGGAAGCCGGGCACGTCGGCCTCCTCGCGCTCCACCCCGAGTACCATCCGTTCGATGGTGCCGAGGCGACAGTCGGGCACCCGGGCGCGGTACAGGCCGCGCGCCGCGCGAAGCAGGTCTAGGTGAGGCCAGCGCGTGAGTGCGAGCCGCTCCCGCTGGAGTAGGTAGCGCGTTTGCAGTAGCGGGGCATCGAAGCACTTGCCGTTGTACGACACCAGGAAGGTCTCACCTAGGCCTTCGCGCACCCCGCCCAAGAAGGCCTTCTCACCGTCCGGGCCGGGCAGAAAGTACTGGGTGACCTCGAACCCACCGGTGACAAACCTTCCCACGCCGACCAAGAAGACGAGGGTGCCGGTCGCCGTCCCCAGCCCCGTCGTCTCGGTGTCGAAGTAGACCGCCGAGGATGGATCCATGCTGTCGAGGCGAGCGTCCCGTGCCAGCAGCCCCAGGGTCTCGGGCCGCGCCTCCAGCGCCAGCGACAGCGGCGCGTGCCCGTGCCGGTGCTCGACGGGATAGACGTGCCTCACCGCCAGGTAGCCGGTCCGCTCCGCCTCGACGACGATCTCGCCGCCCGCCAGATCGGCCAGACGCCCCAACTCAGGCGGCCGCTTCTGGACAGGCTCCTCCGCCGGTGCTAGTCTGGGCTCGCCCAGACTGCGCAAGGTCCGGCGCAGGCGGTCAACCGCTGGTTCCATGTTGTCGCCACCGCTTCGCGGGCCTGGGCAATGGTCACTCCTTAGCGTATGCGGTTCTCATAGTAGGTCTGCCACTTATGCAAAGTCAACCCGGGGTTCCGCCCGTTGCCGGTGATCGTGCCGACCATCGGCCACCGATCGGACCGGTTGTAGTTCCCCTCCTGACGCTGTTGCTGGCCCTCGTCCTAGCGCTGATGCCCCGGCCCGCCCAAGCGCAGACGCCCACGGTCACTCCGATCGTCTTCGCCACGGCCGTGTCTGCCCTGACTCCCGAAGACGTGGCTCCGAGCGCCGACCATGTCTTCCACGGTGACGCCGTCCGCATCTCCGCCACCCTCGACGGCACACCGGTACCGGCCGGGGCGGCCTTCCCCCCGTCTGAGGCGCCTCTCGCGCTCACTCTCCGCTACGACGACCCGCTGCCGGCCGAGATCCTCTCCGCCGAACGCCTGGGCGTGTACCACCACGCCAGTGGAGACTGGGCGCCAGTCGCGGCGACGCGAACACCCGACGAGAGCGGCGGCGTTTTCAGCCTCTCCGTTGCCAAGACCGGTGACTACGCCGTGGGCGCGCGCGCCTTGCGTATCGTGGTGCAGCCGGCATCGCTGTCCCTGCGGCAGGGGGAGACGGCCCAGTTCAGCGCCAAGGTGCAGGACGAAGAGGGGCACGCCGTTCCCGGCATCGCAGTGGTTTGGCACGCCACCAGCGCCGCCGGCACCATCTCCAGCGCCGGTGTATTCACCGCGACCGGCGCACCCGGCACCTACGAAGGCGCCGTCGTGGCCAGCCTCGGCTCTCTCGAGGGCTATGCCGACGTCACCATTCGCCCCTGGACGACTTACCTCCCGCTGGCGCTGCGCGGCTGGGAGATGCAGCTCCGCCCCAATGATCCCCTCTTCGCACTGCAGTGGAACCTCCTGCGCATACGGGCACCCCAGGCGTGGGCCAGCACCACCGGCGGCCCGGTCGTGGTCGCCGTGATCGATACCGGCGTCGACCTCGACCATCCCGATCTGCAGGCCAGCCTCGTGCCCGGCCGTTGGTTCGCCAGCTCCTACCCTGACAAGTGCCCGGCGCCGTCGTTCCTGCCTTACGACGATAATGGTCATGGTACGCACGTAGCGGGCATTGTCGGAGCGGTGGGAGACAACGCCGTGGGTGTGGCCGGCACAGCATGGACGGCGCGTGTCATGCCCATCAAGGTGCTGGACTGCTTTGGCAACGGCTACATCAGCGATGCGGTAGCAGCCATCAAGTGGGCGGTGGATCACACGCAGTACCCGGCCCGGGTGATCAACCTGAGTCTGGGCACGAAGTGGAGGAGCGATCTCCGTGCCTTCGAGTATGCCATCGGCTACGCGCTGGACAGGAACGTGCTGGTGGTGGCCGCTTCAGGGAATGTCCCACCGTTCGATCCCGGCGAACCCGCCTGGCCGGCCAACTTCGCCGGGGTCATGGGCGTGGGTTCCACCGGACAGACTGACGCCATCTCCGGCTTCTCCAACCAAGGTCCCTGGGTAGACGTGACGGCTCCGGGCGAAGGGATTCTCAGCACCTGCCGCGTGGACCTTCCGGTTGACCCGCCCTACTGCTACATGAACGGCACCTCGATGGCCACCCCGCACGTATCCGGCCTGGCGGCGCTGCTGTGGTCGCGCTATCCGCACTTGTCCGCCCTGCAGGTGGCAAACATCATCCGTAGTTCGGCCGAGGACCTCGGCCCCGTCGGGTACGACCAGGGCTACGGCTGGGGGCGCATCGACGCCGCCGCCGCCTTGGCCCTCGCCCGGTCCCCCAGCCTGCTGGCGGCCGCGGAGTCCTCCCTAGCCGACCTCCAGGAGCCTGCGGCGCGCCCCGAGGTCACACTGGCTGCAGCCACGCCCGTTGAGTACCGGCCCGGGTACCTCCTGGTGCGAGCGGAGCCGGACACCATCGCCCAGGCACGCGTTCGCACCCTCGGCGGCCTAACGGCCCTGTCGAGCGAGGAACTGCTGCCGGGGTGGTCGCTGGTCCGGGTCCCTGAGGGCCAAGAAGTCGAGGTCGCCGCCCAGCTGTCCGAACTTCCCGGCGTCAGCGATGTGTCCTTCGATGTGGTAATCCACGCCATGGACTGAGGTTGGGCTAGCGAACGCCCGTTCCCGGACGGTGGCGTCCCAGAAACCCCTTGCGGCGATGCCATCGGATTCGCTATAATGACCTAGCACATATGTTCTAGGGAGAGGGGCCATGACGCACGACGAACTGCTGGCCTGGTGTCGGCGCGCCCCCGACCGCGGGGCGACCAAGCACGAGGAGTTCATCGACTACATCACTCTGATCGAGCGGCGCCAACGGGTGGACAATCGCTGGGTGACGCGCGCCCTACCGTACATGTCAGTCGACGGGCGCCTGGCGATGGCCAACGTGGACCACGATCGCCAGGGCAAGCGGCTGACGTTCCACGACCCGGTGGTGCTGGCCGACACCGAGCAGCAAGTGACCCTGATGGTGCTGGTGGAAAGCGAGGTCTACGGGCGCAGGCACGGCATCGCCACCTCGCGCAAGGCCGAGGGCTCTTCCATCGAGACGCAGCATCCCTGGGAGATTGCCGAGACATCAGCCATGGGCCGAGCACTGGCCGCCATGGGCTACGGCCTTCTGCCAGGGTCGGACGCGTACTCGAGCCATGACCAGCCGGCGCCCGCGATCGAGAGCGGCCGGCCGGAGCCGCAAGAGAGTCTATCGGAGAAGCAGAAGGAGTACCTCATCAACACGGCCGCCGAGGCGCTCGCCCTTTCCCAAGCGGACGCGGGTCGCTACGTCAACCGGCTGTGCCAGGAGCGCTACGGTCACTCGCTCAGCGACTGCAGCCGCGACGAGGGCCGCTCCCTAGCGCTGGAACTGCGCCGTCCCGCCCCTAAGGCGGACGAGGGCGGAAGCCCGACCGCCACCCGTCAGGGGGCCTAGTCCCGGTGGGAGCCGGGCCCACCTCGCCGCTATTGGCCGCCTGGGTGCCCAGGGCCCTCCTTCCCCTGGGGGCGTGCGCCGCTTCCATGGCTCTGCGCCTGCACCGTCTCGGGGCCGAGAGCCTCTGGTACGACGAGACCGTCAGCGCCTATCTGGCCGACCTCCCGATCGGCGCGATGATCGCCCATACCTCGCGCGACATCCACCCGCCCGGCTACTACCTCCTGCTCCACCTCTGGGCCGCACTGGCGGGCAAGGGCGAGTTCGCGCTGGCTTTCCTGTCGCTGGCGGCCGGAGTGCTGCTTGTGGCCCTCATTCACCGCCTGACGCGGCGGCTGGCCGGCCTTCGGACCGCCAACCTGGCCGCCGGCATCGGGGCGTTCTCCACCTACTCGATCTGGTACTCCCAGGAGGTGCGCATGTACACCATCGCCGCCCTCCTGATGCTGGCGCTCTTCGCCGTGACGTTGCTCCTGCGCGAGGGGCCCGCCCGCGTCGGCGGCTGGTGGGCGGTGTGGGCGGCGCTGTCGGCGTTGTCGCTCTACACCATCTACTACAGCCTCTTCCTGCTGCCGTTGCTGAGCTTGTCCTGGCTGCTGGCGGCGCTACGCGAAAGCGCGGGGCGTCGACAGGCCCTCAACACGTGGCTGGCCGGGCAGGTAGGGTCGGTTCTGCTGTACCTACCTTGGCTGCCGATCGCCATCCGCCAGGCCCTCGACCCGCCGGTCCCGCCCTGGCGCTCCGCCATGCCCTGGTTCGAGTCCCTCACCCAGGGTGGCACTGCCCTCGCTTTCGGGGAGAGCGCGCCCGCCGGCTGGTGGCCGGTGGCGCTGGCGCTGATCCTGTGCGCCTGCCTACCGCTCCTTCGGTCCGGGGCCCGGCATGCGACCCGCTGGGCGGTGGCGGCGTTCCTCGCTCCGTGGGCACTGATGCTGCTGGCATCGCTGCTCCAGCCGCTCTTTCACCCTCGCTACCTGTTCCCCTTCGCCGCCTTCTTCTCGGTCTCGCTGGCGCTGGGCTTGGCGCGCCTGGCCAGCACGCCGGTGGGGCGCTGGATCGCCCTAGCGCTGGCGGCGCTCTACCTCAGCGGGAACCTGTGGTCGGCGCAGAGGATGTGGACCCTCCCCGAGTACCGGGCGGATGACCTGCGCGGTGCGGTCACCAGACTGGCGGACCGTTGGCTCCCCGGGGACGTCGTCCTCTTCCAGGCCGGCTACACCTACACCGCGCTGGAACACTACTGGCCCGGCGAGGTGGCCTGGCGCGGGCGTGCTCCCGACTATGCCGGCGCGGCTGCCGACACCGGCCCCGTAGTGCTCATGGGCGGCAGCCTAGCGAGCGACGCTAACCTCGGTTGGGGAGACCCGCGCTCCGACTTCTACCGCACCACTCGTAGCGCCACCACCGACGGCATCACGCGAGCGCTGGTCGCCAACCGGCGCCTATGGCTCTTCCGCCTCTATGACACGGTCACCGATCCCGGCGGGGAAGTGAGGGATTGGCTCGCCCGCTCGCTCGTGCCCCTCAGCGACGAGCCCATATCGGGTCCCAGCTACGGGCGCCTCCAGTCATACATCCCAGTTGGCGACGCAGCGGACTGCCCTAGCCCGGTGGACTGGGGTGAACGGGTGCGTACGTGCGTGGAGGTCGGCGAGCCGGCGGGCCTGTCGCGCCCGGACCGGGTGCCGGTCTATCTCAGCGTAGCGGGCCTAGCGGCGGACCCCCGGGAGTCTGTCCACTACACCCTCCGACTACAAGCCTCCGATGGCGAAACGGTGGTCCAGTCGGACGGAGCGCTCATCCTGCATGACGGAGATGAGCCCGGCGAGCACTACGTGCTCAACCCCCTGTCGCTGCCCCTGGGCCCTGGCTCCGAGGGCGTCTACCGCGTGGTGCTCGGCCTCTACGTCTTCCGGGAAGGGGTACCCGTGCCCCTGGCACCGGTAGATGCCGTCGGATCCGAGCTGGCCGGCCCCGACGGACTGCTGGTTCTGGGCGAGGTGAGTGTGCCCTAGGCGGCAAGGGGCGGCGGGAACCCACTTGGGGCCCACACCGCCCGCTGTTGCGCTACGCGAACCCGCTTGCGTCTAGTAGCGGCGAAGCAGTGCCGCGCTCTTGGCGACGCCGTCGTACTGGTCGCCCGGACCCTCGAACTCGATGGACAGCGGGCCCCGATAGCCCGAAGCCGCCAGCATCTTCATGCAGCGATCGAGGTCGTAGCGCACCTCGCGGCCCTGCTCGTCAAACTCGAAGGTCTTGGCATGGGTCATGACCGCGTAGGGGAACATCATCTCCAGCGCTTGGTAGCGGATGGACTCGTCGAAGTTGCCGAAGTCGGGGCAGAGCCGGAACCGCTCGCTGCCCACGCCTTCCACCAGCTTGATGATGTTGTTGGGGTCGGCGGAGAGGCCGCCATGGTTCTCCAAGAGCAGCGTGATGCCCAGCGTTCCCGCGTGCTCCGCCAGCTCCGCGTAGGACCCGATGGTCAGGTCGATGTCTTCGTGGCCTTCGGGCTGCCGGCCGCTGTTGACCCGGGCGCAGGGAGAGCCGATGTAGGCCGACACGTCCATCCACTTCTTGATGTTGTCCAGGTCGTGGCGGCGGACACTAGCATCCGGTTCCGAGATGTTCCCCACATCGATGGGGACGTTGACGACGGCACTGCCCGCCTCCGCTAGCCGGCCGCGAAGGTCATCGAGGTAGGCCTTATCGCTGCGGGGGAAGTGCATCTGGCAGAGCTCCACCGCCTCGATCCCGTAGCGCTCCCGAGCGAACTGAGGGAAGTCCAGCAAGGTGATATCCTGCGGGAACTCGTGCCGGTCGACGAAGCGATGCTCCCCGCGTTCATCCAGCTCCGTAGCGTGAAGGGTCCCCATGTGCTTGTGGAAGCTCCAGGTTGAGACCGCGAGTGTGTATGCCATGCACGCGCCTCCTCATACGATTGCTTGCACCGATCGACCGGATTCTAGGCGCCTGCAGCTGGAGAGGTCAAGCGCCCAGGTACGCGCCGCTGGGCCTGGCCGCGGGCGCCACTCCGTGCTAGAATCGCTTCCTCAGAAAGGGGACGCAGCCCATGCCTCGCGAATACGTCGCCGTCGACCTGGAGACCACCGGACTGGACCCGCAGTACGACAGCATCATCGAAGTGGGCGCAGTCCGCTTCAGTGACAGCGGCCCCGGTCCCACCTTCTCATCGCTGGTGAGCCCCGGACGGTTGGTGCCCGCCAAGATCCAGCACCTCACCGGGATCACCAACGAGGACCTCTCCCACGCGCCCGCCGCCACTGATGTGATGAGGCGCCTGGCGGACTTCGTCGGCCGCGACCCGGTGGTCGGCCACAACATCGGCTTCGACATCTCCTTCCTGGCCCGTTTCGGCGTGGCGCAGCGGAACCGCCGCCTGGACACCTTCGAGATCTCGACGATCCTTATGCCCCACATGGCCCGTCACAGCCTCCAGCACTTGGTGGGCGAGTTGCACCTGTCGTCCGACAGCGCTCACCGAGCACTCGACGATGCCCAAGCCTCGATGCGGCTCTTTCAGGCGTTACGCGAAGCCGCTCTGGCGCTTCCGGTCACCATCCTCGACCAGATCGTTGAGCTGGGGCGGAAGAGCGCCTGGGAGCAGGCCGCCTTCTTCGAGGACGTCCTGCGGGAGCAGAACCGCCGGCCGGCGAGCAACAGCATCGCGCAGCAGCTCGCTGCCAAAGGGGGCCTGTCCGCATCCGGACTACTGGCAGAGGCACCACCCCTGGGTGGCGGCATCGGTGAGCCGGTGCGCCCCCCGACCGCGCTCGATACGCTCGGTCTGATCGCCGACCTGGAGCCGGGCGGCAGAGTGGCCGCGGCGATGAACGCTTACGAGCACCGTCCGCAACAGCTCGACATGCTCGACGCCGTCTGCGAAGCCTTCAACGACGGGGAGCACCTCGTCGTCGAGGCGGCCACCGGCGTGGGCAAGTCCCTGGCCTACCTCCTACCGGCACTGACTTGGGCGCGGGTCAACCACGATCGAGTGGTGGTATCGACGCACACCATCAACCTCCAGGAGCAGCTGTTCAGCAAGGACGTCCCCCAACTGGCGCAGGCGCTCGGCGGCCGCCCCTCGGTGGCCATACTCAAGGGGCGCAACAACTACCTTTGCCCGGCCCGCCTGCGGACGCTGACCAACCGCCCCAGCCACTCACCGGAGCAGGCCCTCGCTCTGGCGAAGATCATGGTGTGGGCTCCCACTACCGCCACCGGCGATCGGTCCGAGCTGTTCCTCAACACGGCCCCGGAGCGGTCCCTCTGGTCGCAGATCGCCTCCGACAACTCCTGGTGCAGCGGGGAGGCCTGCCGCTTCCGCCAGCGCGGGGGCTGCTACTACCAGCGCGCCCGACAACTGGCCCAGCAGTCGGAGTTGGTCATCGTCAACCACTCCCTCCTGAGCCTGGACGTCTGCCAGGGCACCGAGAGCCTCCCGGAGTTCGAGCACTTGGTCATCGACGAGGCTCATCACTTCCAGAACGCCTGCACCAACGCTCTGCGCCTGGACCTGACCGTCAGCCAGATCACTGACATCCTGCGAAGCCTCTCGTCAACGGAGCGGGGCGCGAATGGTGGCGCCATCGGCAGGGTGCGCGCGGCGCTCGCGCGCTCGAGGCAGGGGGCCACCGAAGGGGTGCTCGCCTGTACCCGCCTCACCGAGGCGCTGGGAGCCCTGGAGCCGCGGCTCGATGCGGCTGCCACTCACCTGGATCACTGTGCCGGCGCCTTACTGAGCGCCTCCGCCAACGGGTTCACACAGCAGCGTCGCATCACCGAGTCGGAGCGCAACACCGCCGAGTGGGCCGGACTGGCGGAGACCTGGAAGGACACCGCCGAGTCGGCCGGCCGTGTGGCGCGCCTGCTGGAGGAGGTCCGCAAGAGCGCTGCCGGCCTGTCACTCAACGAGGCCCTGTCCGAATCCGTACAGGCCATCGCGGCCGGTGCGATGCAGTTGCGCGAGTCGGTGGCCGGCTTCAGCCGGGCCATCTTGGAGCCGGCCGCAGGAGAGGTCTACTGGCTCTCCAGCCGAGAGGGCCAGGAAGTCTCCCTGCACTCCGCTCCAGTGAGCGTCGCCGACAGCTTGGCGGAGTCGCTGTTCGCCACTAAGCGCACCGTCATCATGACCTCGGCCACTCTCACCACGGCTGGGTCGTTCGGCTACTTCCAGGAGCAGATGGGCCTGGAATCGGTCCGCACCGTCACGGTGGGCTCACCCTTCGACTTCCGCAACGCCGCCCTCGTCTGCGTGGCCCGCGACGTGCCGGAGCCGCGTCAGCCTGGGCACCAGCGGGCCGTCGAGGAGTACGTCCTGCGCCTGGCCCGAGCCACCGGCGGCCGGTTGATGGCCCTTTTCACCTCGTATAGCCAGTTGCGCCAGACCACCAGAGCCCTGGCGGGCGCACTGGAGGACGAGGGCATACTCCTCTACTCGCAGTCCGAGGGCGGCAGCCGGAACCAGCTACTGGAAGGATTCAAGTCCTCGAAGCGTGCAGTGCTTCTGGGCACGCGCTCTTTCTGGGAAGGCGTTGACGTCCCGGGCGATGCCCTCCAGTGCCTGGTGATGGCTAAGCTCCCCTTCCTGGTGCCGGATGACCCGGTGGTCTCCGCTCGGCGGGAGCAGTACCTCGATTCGTTCGGCGAGTACTTGCTCCCTGAGGCCATCCTCACCTTCAGGCAAGGGTTTGGGCGGCTTATCCGCACCCAGTCCGATCAGGGAGCATTCGTCATTTTGGATAGCCGCGTTCGTAGCAAAGCCTACGGGACCCAGTTCCTCCAGTCCTTGCCCGACTGCTCCTTCCTGGACGGCACCATCGACTCCATCCCGACGCAGGTGGTCGGGTGGCTGAGCGGCGGGGATCCGAGGTAGAATGTTGGGTTGGGCAGCGGCCCCATACTAGTCTTGGAGGCAAGACCCGTTGATATCAGTGACCGAGCTACGTCGAGGGACCGTCTTCGAGATGGATGGTGCGCTCTACCGCGTCCTCGATTACCACCACAGCAAGCCGGCGCGAGGCAACGCCTACATCCGCACCAAGATCCGTGACGTGCGGTCCGGCGCCACCCTGGAACGCACCTTCGTCTCCGGTGATCGCGTGCAGGACGTTAGGCTCGACCATCGCACCGTCCAGTACCTGTACAACGACGGTGCCTTCTACCACTTCATGGATGTGGACTCCTTCGAACAGCTCACCCTCTCCAAGGAGACGCTCGGGGACGTGGTCAGCTACCTGGTGGAGAACAACACTCTAGACCTGTCGTCGTACGACGGTGAGCCGCTGGATGTGGAACTGCCGATCACTGTCGATCTGGAAGTGGTTCACACCGAGCCCGGCTTCCGGGGTGACACGGCCAACGCGGCGAACAAGCCCGCCACCCTCAGCACCGGTCTGGTCGTGCAGGTACCGCTCTTCGTCCAGGTGGGCGACGTCATCCGCGTCGATACCCGCGACGGCTCCTACCTAACGCGCGTCTAGTAGCGTGTTCGACCAAGGCGCCACCCCTGCCCCGCCATACCTCACCGTAGGCCAGATTACCGCCCACTTGCGGTCGGTACTGCTGCGGGACGACATCCTGCAGGACATCTGGGTGCGTGGTGAAGCGTCTGGGGTGACGCTGTCGCGGGGCGGCCACCTCTTCTTCACCCTGAAGGACAGCGATGCTCTGATCAAGGCGGTGGCCTGGGCTCCGCTCTCCCGCCGCCTGCACGCCAAGTTACGCGACGGCCAGGAAGTGCTCGCTCACGGGCGGGTGGACCTCTACCCGCCGCAAGGGGTGTACCAGCTCTACGTGACCGAGGTGCTTCCGGTGGGCACTGGCGTGGCCTACCTGGAGTTCGAACGCGTGCGCGCCATCCTGGACGCTGAGGGGCTGTTCAGTGAGGAGCGAAAGCGCCCCCTACCCCGCTACCCAACACGCATCGGCGTCGTGACCTCGGCGTATGGTGCGGCGCGGCGCGATATCGAGAACGTCCTCTCGCAGCGCTGGCCCGCCGCCGAGATGGTCCTGGCGGGCGCGCAAGTGCAGGGCGAGGGAGCGCCGGCAAGCCTGATAGCCGGGCTGGAGCTGGTGGCCGCAGCCGGTGCGGACGTGGTCATACTGGGGCGCGGCGGCGGCGACGTGGAGTCGCTCTCCTGCTTCAACGATGAGAGCTTGGCGCGAGCGATCGTGGCCATGCCCATGCCCGTGGTCACCGGCATCGGTCACGAGACCGACTTCACCATCGCGGACTTCGTAGCCGATCTGCGATCCCCCACGCCGTCGGCGGCAGCCATGGCCGTGGTACCGGATCGAGTAGAGGTGGCGGCGACGATCAGCGCCCTGGAGCGGCGAATGAGCCGCGCTGTCGGAGGCGTTGTCGGCGATCTGCGGGACGAGGTGATGCAGCAGATAAGGCTACTCTCGCGGTCCTCACCGGAGTTCGTCGTCAGCACCGGCCGGCAAAGGCTCGACGAAGCGACCACCAGGCTCATCAGGGCCGGCACCAGCCTGACGATCGGTAGGCGCGCCGACGCGATCGGCTTGGCCGCGCGCATGCGGGCCCAGACGCCGCCCGTGGAACGACATCGGGAGCAGCTGGCCTGGGCTGCCTCGCGCCTGGGGCAGGTCGTCCGGCGAAACCTGGTAGACACCCGGGGTCGGCTGGGCCAGACAGCCGCCCAGATGGCGTCGCTGGACCCAGAGAAGACGCTGCGCCGAGGCTACTCGGTGGTGCTGGCGGGAGACCTCACGGGGCCGGTGGTTAGCGACGCCTCCCAGGTCTCAGCTGGTGAGCACGTGGCCATTCGCTTCAGCCGGGGGAGCGCCGCCGCACGTGTGGTTACGACGGCTCCAGACGGCAGTTCAAGGAGTGATGAAGTTGGCAAGTGATTCGCTTAGTACCGCACCCGGACTCGGCTTCGAGGAAGCTTACGGGCAGTTGCAGGAAGTGGTCGAGCGCCTGGAGAAGGGAAACCTGCCACTGGACGAGAGCCTAGCCCTATTCGAGCAGGGTACACAGCTGGTGCGCCGCTGCTCCGCGGTGCTCGGAGAAGCGGAGCTGAAGGTGAACCTGCTGACGGCCGACCTGGAGGCGGACCTGAACCAGGAGCGCCGCCGGGCAGCCACGTTCGGCCTCGCCGAGGATGAGGCAGGCGACGAAGACAGCGAGTAGCGCCGGGCTCTCGACCTAGTCTCGCGTCTGCAAGCGTGCCGCCACAACCTGACCCAGCGAGACACACCCGTCGTTGGGCGGCAGCTGCCGGTGCAGGAGCGGCTCAAGACCGGCCTCGCGCAGCTTCCCCACGCAGAGCGAGGTAAGGAGGCGGTTCTGGAAGCAACCGCCCGAAAGGGCCACCACCTTCGATCCGGCTGCGCGCGCGACCTCCCCGCCGAGTACCGTCACCATGTCGGCCACGGTGCGGTGGAAGCGTAGAGCGATCTCCTCTGCGGGCCGTCCGGCGCCCGTATCGGCGAGAACCGCACCCAGCAGCGCCCCCAGCTCGATTACACCGTCCTTCGCGTACCACTCGTACCCGCCCTCGCTGTCGCTATCCGCTACCCTTTCCGCCAGCGTCTGCAGGCGGATGGCAGCTTGGGCCTCGTAGGTCACCTCGCCGGAGAGGCCTAGCAGGCCCGCCACCACATCGAACAGCCTACCCATGCTGGAGGTTGAGACTGTGCTCGGGCTGTGCAGCCCGACGGCGAGCAGATCCAGCTCCCAGTCGGCCAGGTGTGCCAGGGCTGGCAGCGACCGGACCTGGTCCCCCAGGTCGAGCGCCATCAGGTAGGTAGCGGCGAGTCGGTCCACCCGCCGTACACCGGCGTCTCCGCCCACCAGGGGAACGTACTGCAGGTGGTAGTTGCGCTCCACCTGGCCGCCGCTCACCGTCAGCCACTCGCCACCCCAGATGCGCCCGTCTGTCCCGTAGCCGGTGCCGTCGAGGATCACTGCCGGCACGGAGCGGGACAGCAGGTCGGGGTCATTCTCGAGCAGGCAACTGAGGGCGTGAGCATGGTGGTGCTGAACCGGAACCAGATCTTGCCCTTCCTGAGCGGCGCGCTCCAGCGCATAGCGGGTGCTGAAGTAGTCAGGATGGAGATCGTGGGCGATGACGGTGGGCCGGACGGAGAACAGATCCTCGAACTGCACCCCCACCCGCCGGAAGTGATCCTCGGCCAGGGCGTTGTCGAGGTCGCCCAGATGCTGGCTCACATAGGCGGAGTCGTCGCGGGCCACCGTGACGGTCGCCTTCATCTCCGGTCCCACGCCCAGGACCTGTGGGCCCGGGACGGGAAGGACGATGCTTCCGGGAGCGTAGCCACGAGCGCGCCGGACGACTTGGGGCCGCACCGGACCTGAGGCCCCCGGGCGCATCAGGTCGACCACACTGTCGTCGCAAGGCATCTGGATCGGCCGGTTGTGCATAAGGTAAGCGTCGACGATGGCGCCCAGCCGGTGGCGGGCCTCGTCGTTGTCCACCGCCAGCGGCTCATCGGAGACGTTGCCGCTGGTCATCACCAGCGGGCGTCCGAACGCGCGGAGAAGGAGCAGGTGCAGAGGCGTGTAGGGCAGCATCACACCCAGCGAGTCGTGATCGCTGGCAAGGCGCGGGCTGAGCCGGGAACGGCGGTCGTGTCGGAGCGGTAGTAGCACGATAGGGGCCGCCGGGGAGGACAGCAGGGCGGCCGCACCGCTCTCTAGTCGGCAGTGCTCCCGAACTACGTCCTCGTCGAGCATCATCACCGCGAGGGCCTTGTGAGGGCGACGCTTGCGCTCGCGGAGGAGCGACACCGCCCTATCGTTGGTGGCGTCCACCGCCACATGGAAGCCTCCCAGCCCTTTGACCGCCAGCGCCTCGCCTCGCCGTAGCACCTCGGCCGCCCGCTCGATCACTTCGGCAGCCGGCCCGTGCGTGGCGGCGCCGCCGCGCTCCAACCATATCTGCGGTCCGCACACCGGGCAGGCCACCGGCTGAGCATGAAAGCGCCGGTCACCGGGGTCCTCGTACTGGCCCCGGCAGTAGTCGCACAGTGGGAACGCCTTCATGGTGGTGTTGGGGCGATCGTAAGGCACCCGCTCAATGATGGTGTAGCGGGGGCCGCAGTCGGTGCAGTTGATGAAGGGGTAGAGGTAGCGCCGATCGGCGTCGTCCAGGAGCTCGGCGCGGCAGGCGGCGCAGATCGCCACATCCGGGCTCACCGGCTGGTGACCGCCCACGCCGGCGCTGGCTCGAATGCTGAACTCCCTCGCCCCGCTGACGCCAACCTCGCGCTCCTCCAGGCGGTCAAGGTGGGCGAGCGGGGGCAGTTCAGACACCAGGCGTTCGCGGAACCGGGCCACCGCCTCTGCCGATCCCTCGACCACGATGGTCACGTCACCCGAGCGGTTCTGCACCCAGCCGGTCAAGCGCATTTCCTCGGCCAGCCGGTAGACGTAGGGCCGAAAGCCCACGCCTTGAACCGTGCCTCGTACGGTGATCTGGAGCGCTTTAGCCCCGTCGGTCACGGATGGTCTGCGATTGCAGCCAGTCTACCCAGGCGTCCACGCCCTCACCGGTGCGAGCCGACAGCCGGAAGAGAGGCGCGACGCCGTTCAGCTTGCGCAGCCCCGCCTCGTACCGAGCGTCGTCGAAGCCGATGAAAGGGGCCACGTCCCACTTGCTGATGACGACCGCCTCAGCCGTGCGGAAGACAGCCGGGTACTTCACCGGCTTGTCGTCACCCTCCGGCGTGCTTGAGACGACCACGCGCAGGTGCTCTCCCAGGGGGACGCCTGCCGGGCACACGAGGTTACCTACATTCTCAATGAACAGGATGTCGGTGGCAGACAGGTCAATCTCCTCGAGAGCGGCGGTCAGCATGTCGGCTCGGAGGTGGCACGCTCCACCGGTATTGATCTGTACGGCGGCGAAACCGGCCTCCTCGACCAGCGTGGCGTCAATGTCGCCGGCCACGTCACCCTCCACCACCGCGCTCCGCAGGCCGGGCTCCAGTCGCCGGGCCGTCTCGACGATGAGAGTGGTCTTGCCCGCCCCCGGAGAGGCCATTACGTTCACCGCCAGCACGCCCGCCTCGTCCAGCCGCTTGCGGTTCTCGTCGGCTATCTGCCGCCCGGCCGCCATAACTGCCCGACCCACTTCGATGACCTTCGCCACCCTGCTCTCCTACTCCACCTCAATCGACTCGACCCGGAACTCTTCGCCCGCCAGCAGCAATGCCTGAACGCTACCGCACCGCGGACAGGTTAGGTCCCGCTCCGCGGGGCGGTAGACGTGCTCACACGCCCAACAGCGAGCCTCCGCGGGCAGCCGCCGCCAGGCTAGCGTCGCTCCCTCGGCGATTGTCCCGGTGGTGACGAACCCCCAGTAGAACTCGACAGCGTCTGCCACTATGGAAGCCAACTCCCCGAGCGCCAGGTTCACGACAGTCACCTTCGTGGCACCGGCACGCCCGGCCTCGTCGAGCACGAGCTTCAATACACTTTCGGTTACGCCCAGTTCATGCATGGTATTGACTTATCCTGGTCCGGCAGGATAGCATAGCAGTCACTATGGCCGCATACCCTGGACTCGTGCTGGATCCCTACCGCCCCTGGGCCCACCCCGTTGGGCTCACTCCGAGTTCGCCCCTGTCAACCGCGGCATCGCTGTTCGCCGAGGCTTTGGCCGAGGACGGCGTCAGCCCCAATACGGTTGCGGCATTCGAGGCCGATCTTCGCCTCTTCGCTGAGGCGGTGGGCGGCGACCGGCCCATTTCCGAGATCGATGAGGGTCATGTCGAGCGCTTCCGGGACTTCCTCGTCGGTGAACGCGGAGTTAGCTGTAGCCCGTCGTCCCTGCGCCGCCGCCTGACGGCTGTACAGTCGCTCTTCCGGCACTTGCTGAGCGAAGGCCTGGTGCAAGCCAACCCGGTGACGTCCATCAACTGCGAGACGGCCACCGTCCGCCGGCAACGCGGCGACCTGCTCGATGAGTCCGAGGCCGAGGCCCTGACCCGGGCTGCCCGGGCGGAGTCGGAGCGGGGTGACTGGCGGCCGCTCCTCTTGGTCGGCCTGCTGCTCGGAACGGGCATCTCTAAGGCGGAGTGCCTCGCCCTGCACGTCACCGACGTAGACCTCGAAGCCGGCACCATCACGGTGGGCAGCGGTGATCGGCAGCGCTCGCTACCGCTCAATCCCGAAGTCGTCGAGGCCTACCAGCGATACGTCGAATCCCATCGAGGCGAGGGCAAGCTTTTCGACTGCACCGGCCGCAACCTCGAGTACGTGCTGACGCGGCTGGGCCGCGCCGCGGAGGTGTCCCGCAACCCGTCATTCCGCGTGCTGCGGGCCACCGCGGCCGCTCGGCTGCAACAGACGGGAGCCGGCAATGCCGAGGTCGCCGGCCGGCTGGGGATCAGCCGTCACACCTGGCCCGCGCTGCGTCGCCGGATCCGCCGGGCGACTAGCCAGTGATGGGCAACATCACGCGGTAGACCGCCTGGTAGCGGAAGAGCTCGGCACCGATCTGGCCGTTCCATCCCCCTATCGCGTAGATGGTGGTGTCGTCCGACACCACGGCCATGTTGCGCCACGCCCCTACCACCGGCATCTCCCACGGCTCCCAACGCTCCGCCCCCCAAGGAAGCCGCTCGCAGAAGGCGGTCGGAGCAGTCCAGCCGCCACCAACCACGTAGAGAGCATCACCCACGGCCGAGACCCCTAGCCCAGCACGGGCCTCTGTCAGCGAGGGAAGGTTTGCCCACTCGGCCGGCGCGTCCTGGTCCGTGGGAACCGCCAGTACCTCGTCGCGCACCTGGCGACCATCATAGCCGCCCACGATGTACAACCTTCCCTGAGACCAGGCCGCAGCTGGATGGAGCAGAGCCCGCGGTAGGGCCGTCAGGAGGCGCCAGGACTCGGCGCCCCGGTCAAGCGCGTAAACGGCGGATCGGTTCTGCCGCCCGTCCCAGCCGCCCGCTAGGTAGAGAGACTCGCCGTCGGTGGCTAATGCATAGGCGCAGAGAGGAACCGGCAGCGCCGGGCCATTCGACCAGGAGTCGGAGGCCGGATCGTACACCTCCACGGCGGCGATGACGTCGCCGTCCGCCGTCAACCCGCCAGGCACGTACACCCGCCCATCGACCGCGGCTGCGGCCACGTTGCTTACCGGAGTGGGCTTGTCGGCCCCCAACCGCCACGTGTTGGTGAGCGCATCGTAGATCTCCACCGAGCCGGTGATGCCCTGGGCCGTGTCTCCACCGGCCACAATGATGTGAGCGTCAAGATAGGCAGCGGCGAAGCGATGCCTGGCGGTCGGCATCTGGGCCACCTCGGTCCAGCGCCCTACTTCCTCCTGCCCGCCTCCGGGTGAGCCCGCTCCTCCGACCTCCCGCAAAGGGTCCGGACCCGGAATCGCCCCCCGAGCCTCCGGATGGGCGGGCCAAGCCACCAGGCCGACCACCGCAGCCAAGGCCAGGACAAGCGACAGCTTCCGCCACCACGCCACCGGCTCCGGGCCCGGCGCGGGCTCAGTCTCCCGCCCCGAATCCACTCCTAGCGCGCCGTCTGCCGGCGCCCGGGACGGGACCAGCCCCATTTCAATGGCGACCAGGCTGGCTTCGGTGCGCGAACGCACCTCGAGCTTGCCGAAGACGTTGCGCAGGTGCACCTTGACAGTGCTCTCAGTTATGTCGAGTTGCGCGCCGATCTCCTTGTTGCTCGCCCCGGTGGCGACCAACCGCAGGATCTCAACCTCGCGCTCGCTCAGCGCTTCGCGCATGCCCCTACCCGTGTCGTCATTACCAGACTTCGACGCTCGTGGAGACGGCACCGATCTCAGCATCCATTCGTTCCGCCTCCAGCCAGGCGAGCACGCTGCTGATCATCGATGCCGCGTGGCTCGACTCGTTGGAGACGCACACGATTCCTAGCCGGGCCGAGTACCACGAGTCCAGGCCCTCTACCTCCGCCACCGCCACGTTGAACTTGGAGCGCAGTCGCTGCACCACAGAGCGCACCACCCGCCGCTTGTCCTTGATCGAGGACGCTTCCGCGATGAGCAACTCCACCTGGCAGACGCCGATCACCATCTCACGCCCTCGACCGGCCGCGCAGTTGGTCCAGGACAGCCTGCAGATCCTCTGGCAGCGTAGACTCCAACTCGACCTTCTCCCCGGTCCCCGGGTCCAGAAAACGTATCAGCTGGGCGTGGAGGAACTGGCGGCTCAGTCCCAGATCCCGCGGGCCCCGGCCGTAGACTGGATCGCCCGCGACGGGGTGGCCAACAGCGGCGAAGTGCACGCGTATCTGGTGCGTGCGGCCCGTCAGCGGGTGCGCGTGAACGAGGCTATAGTCGCTGAAGATTTCGAGCGTGCTGTACTGCGTGCGCGCCGGGCGACCACCCTGCCGCAAGACTGCCTGCCGAGCCCGGTACTTGGGGTGCCTCCCCAGCGCCGCAGTAATCACGCCCGCGCCCGGTGTCGGCTCACCCACCACCAACGCCTGGTAGGTTTTCCAGACGTCATGGCGGCGGAACTGGTCCTGCATGGCCGACAAGCCCTCTTGCGTGCGACCGAACACCACCAGCCCGGACGTGTCTCGGTCGAGCCGATGCACCACGCCCCGTCGTTCCGGGGGACCGACCGCAGCGATCTCGGGGTAGTGGTACAGAATGGCGTTCACCATCGTACCGCTTCGGTCGTGAGACGTGGGATGGGTCAGTACTCCGGCGGGCTTGTCAACCACCACCACTGCGTCGCTCTCATAGACCACCGCTAGCGCCAGCGCCTCGGCGCGAATGTCGGTGTCGGCGGCGGGCGGCACATCTACCAGTACCTCGTCACCAACCTTCAGCGGCAGTGACGGCTTGGCAGGCCGACCGTTGACTTGAACCTGCCCGTCCTCGATGAGGCGACGCGCCTGGGTGCGAGAGTAGTGCTCGAGGTGCCCTGCCAGGAACTGGTCAAGCCGGCCCCCGTCTTCGGACACGACGAAGCGCACCGACCCTCCCGCCCAATCAGGCACAGGCTGAGCTGTCCGGCCCCACGGCCTCGGCCTTGCCGCTCTCCGGGACTCCCGAGTCGTCCGCGAGTAGATAGGCAGCAAGTATCACCACTCCCACCGAAACGGATGCGTCGGCGATGTTGAAGATGGGCCAGAAGTGCAGGTGAAGGAAGTCCACTACGTAGCCGGTTGTCACCCGGTCGATGAGATTGCCGATGGCGCCGCCCTGTATCATGCCGATGGATAACCGCACCAAGAAGTGCTGTACCGGGAGGCGATCGAACCAGATGACGAGGCCGATGACAACGAAGACCTTGACGATGGCGAACAGCGTGCCGGCCTGCGGAAAGAGACCGAATGCCGCCCCGCTGTTGTGAATGTGGGTCAGGGTGAAGATGTTCTCGAGCCCGGGGATCACCGTTACCGGCACCTGGTACGGCAGCGTGCCGGCGGCCCAGATCTTGGTGACCCGGTCCAGGATCAGCACAGCAATGAACGCTAGGACGGTGGATAGGGGAAGCAGGGGCTTGCGCATGAGAGTAGAGCCAACTCCCGCAGTGCTCAATGACTTCGGTGCTACCGGCCATTGTAAGCGGCGGCGCGAGCGAGGGGCAAGGCTGCCCCCCGCCACGCCGGCTGAACCAGGCGCTACACCCGCTCTATCCAGAGCGCCAAGCCACCATCCTCCAGTTCGAACTCCTCACGATGGGCGCCGAGGGACCCGGCACCGCGCGCCAAGCTGTCGCTCAACGTCTCCTGGGCTATGTAATCGCCGAAGCGATCGAAGACAGGCTGCAGCGCCTCGCCACCCTCGTAGCCGGTGACGATGTGGTCCTCGATGCGGAATCCCGCCTCCTTGCGCATGTTCTGCACCCGGCGGACGATCTCCCGCGCCAGACCTTCCAGGCGCAGATCCTCCGTCACCTCAGTGTCGATGGCGACAGTGTAGCCGGCCTCAGACGCCAGGGAGAGCCCAGGCGCCGCCTCGAGCTGCACTTCTACCTCATCGGCGAGGAGCTCGATCCGCTCGCCCTGCACCTCAACTGCCAGCGGCTGTCCCTGCCGCAGGCCCTCCGCCAACGCCGGGTCGGACAGGCCCTCCAGCGCCTGGCGGATGCCGGGCAGCAGCCGCCCGTACTTGGGCCCCACCTTGGCGGGCAAGGCACTGAACCGGAACCGGCCCAACTCTGCCGCGGGCGCAACTGTCACCGCCTTGACGTTCATCTCCTCCGCGACGACACCGGCTAAGCGCTGCAGACCGACGGCCTCCTCGGGACTGCGCAAGGCCACCAGGGCGCGGCCCAGCGGCTGGCGCAGCTTGATGTTGACGGCGTTGCGGGCCGCGTGCCCGAGGCTCACCACACGCATTGCCAGCGCCATCTCGCGCTGCAGCTTCTCGTCCACCAGCGACGAGTCAGCCGCCGGGAAGTCGCACAAGTGCACGCTCTCCGGTGCCGAAGCGTCCCGTCCGAAGACGAGGTTGCGGTAGATCTCGTCGGCGATGAACGGCGTGAACGGTGCCATCAGCTTGACCACCGTGACCAGGCACTCGTGTAGGGTCAGATAGGCAGCCGTCTTGTCGGAGTCGGCCTCGCTCTTCCAGAAGCGTCGTCGGCTGCGGCGCACGTACCAGTTGCTGAGATTGCCCACGAAGCGCTCGATCGGTCGAGCCGCACCAGGTATGTCGTAGTCGGACAGGGCCCGATCGACGGTGTCGATGAGGGTGTGCAGCTCGGAAAGGACCCAGCGGTCCATCTCCGGCCTCTCGCCCACAGGGACCCACTGCGCTGCCGGGTCAAAGCCGTCGATGTTGGCATAGGTGACGAAGAAGGCGTACGTGTTCCAGAGCGTAAGCAGGAACTCCCGCACCACCGCCCCCACCAAGTCAACCGACAGGCGTCGCGCATTCCCGGGAGGAGCGGCGGTGTACATGTACCAGCGCAGCGCGTCCGCCCCGTGTAGCTTCACCACGTCCTGCCAGGGGACCACATTGCCCCTGGACTTGCTCATCTTCAGGCCCTTGTCGTCCAGGATGTGCCCGGTGGAGATTACGTTCCGGAAGCACTCGTGCTGGAAGAGCATGGTGGAGATGGCGTGCAAGCTGTAGAACCAGCCGCGTGTCTGGTCCACTGCCTCACAGATATAGTCGGCCGGGAACTGCTCGGCGAACTTCTCCTGGTTCTCGAACGGGTAGTGCCATTGGGCCACCGGCATTGACCCGGAGTCGAACCAGCAGTCGATCACCTCCGGCACGCGCTTCATCGTCCCACCGCAGGCACAGCGGTAGGTGACGTCGTCCACGAAGGGCCGGTGCAAGTCGACGGCGTCGGGAAACACCTCCGCGAACGTGCTCTCCGGCTTAGCGCGCAACTCCGCGACGGAGCCGATGCACTCCATCTCGTCACAGGAGTCGCAGCGCCAAATGGGCAGGGGCGTGCCCCAGTAGCGGTCGCGGCTCAGCGCCCAGTCGACGTTGTTCTCTAGCCAGTTGCCGAAACGCCCCTCGCGCACGTGCTCGGGAACCCACTTGATGCGCCGGTTGAGCGCCACCAGTTGGTCACGGTACTCGGTTGTGCGAACGAACCACGACGAGCGAGCGTAGTACAGGAGCGGGCGATCGCAGCGCCAGCAGAACGGGTAGACGTGCCGCAGCCGTCCCTCGCGGAAGAGCAGCCCCCGTTGGCGAAGGTCCCGCAGAATGTGGGGGTCGGCGTCCTTGACGAACATGCCCTTCCAGGGCGTGACGGCGTCGATGAACTCACCATCAGCGTCGACCGTCTGCAGGACAGGCAGGCCGTGCTTCTGCCCCACAACCATGTCCTCGGCGCCGAAGGCCGGAGCCATGTGCACGATGCCGGAGCCGTCGTCGGTGCTGACGAAGTCGGCCGCGACCACGTAGTGCGCCTTGCCCTCGAGGGGCAGGAAGGAGTAAAGCGGCTCGTAGGACAGCCCCACGAGGTCCTTCCCTTTGACGCGCTTCAGCACTCGGTGTTCGCCGAGCAGCCCTTCTGCCAGGTTGGCGGCCACGTACAACCGCTCGGCCGGGTCGCCCGCCTCGGCGAGGATGTAGTCCACCTCGGGATGCACCGCCAACGCGACGTTGCCGGGCAGCGTCCACGGTGTGGTTGTCCACACTAGGAACGCCTCGCCGTCGCCGTCGCGGAGCCGGAACCGGACGAATACCGAGGGGTCCTCCGTCTCGGCATATCCCTGCGCCACCTCGTGATCCGAAAGGGGCGTGCCGCAGCGGGCGCAGTAGGGAACCACCTTGAACCCCTGGTAGAGCAGCCCCTGGTCCCAGAATCGGCGCAGGATCCACCAGACCGACTCGATGTAGTCGTTCTCCATGGTGACATAGGGGTCATCCATGTCCATCCAGACGCCGATGCGGTCGGTCATCTCCTCCCACTGGCGCACATAGCGGAACACGCTTTCCCGGCAACGCTCGTTGAAGGCGGCGACGCCGTAGGCCTCGATCTGCTGCTTGCCGCTGAAGCCGAGCTGCTTCTCCACCTCCAGCTCGACCGGGAGGCCGTGAGTGTCCCACCCACCCTTGCGAAGCACATAGCGGCCCTTCATGTTCTGGTACCGCGGGAACAGGTCCTTAAACACGCGAGCGATGACGTGGTGGGTACCGGGAAGGCCGTTGGCCGTGGGCGGGCCCTCATAGAAGACCCAGGGCTTCCCGTCGGGGCGGATGCTGCGCTCGAAGACCTTGCCCTCCTGCCAGAACTTGAGGACGCTTTCCTCCATCGCCGGTAAGTCCGCCCGTCCGCTCACCTCAGTGAATAGACCGCCCATAGCCAACCTCCTGCCCCGTCTGAAGACAGCAAAAGGCCCTCGTCCCCAGGGACGAGGGCCTGCGAGTTCTACAACACCCCCGCGGTACCACCCTGCTTAGCAGTGACCGCTCTCTCACGGCTACGTGTTCATAGCCGTACCGCTGTAACGGGCAGTAACCCGGCCAAGCCTACTAGACGTCTTTCGGTTGGCGGCTCAGGAATGATCTTCGACGGCCTTCGCGCACCCGCATTGCACCTGCCGCGGGCTCTCTGGGCGACTCCGACCGTCTACTCGTTTCCGTCCCAGCCTGTACTCTATAGAGATCGAGAGTAATGATACCGGTTCGGTGCCTCTCAGGCAACCTAGGCGCGGCCGGCCAGCGCCTTGCGAATGCGCCTCAGCGCCTTCTCGATATTGGCCACCGAGTTAGCATACGAAAGGCGGATGTGGCCCTCTCCGTAGGCGCCGAAGGACGTCCCGGCCAGGGTGGCCACGCCGGCGTCGTTGAGAAGGTAGGTCTCCATCTGCTTGCTTGTCAGGCCGGTCCCGGTAATGTCCGGGAAGACGTAGAAAGCTCCCGACGGCTTCAGGCAGCGGATTCCGGGGATGTTGTTGAGGCCGTCCACGATGACGTCTCGCCGCTGACGGAAGGCAGCCACCATTTCGCCCACGGCGTCCTGTGGTCCGGTGAGCGCCTCTACGCCAGCCCACTGCGTATGGGCGCTAGTGCAGGAGTTGGAGTTGATCTGCAGTCTTGTCACGTGCTCGGCCAGGGCCACCGGCATGACGCCGTAGCCCAAACGCCAGCCGGTCATGGCGTACGTCTTGGAGAAGCCGTCCAGGATCACTGTCTTCTCCGCCATTCCCGGGAGACTGGAGATGCTGGAGAACTCGCCTTCGTAGATGATGCGGCCGTAGATCTCGTCCGCCAGGATGACGACGTCCCGGTCCCGCACCACCCGAGCGACGGCCTCGAGATCGCCACGCGTCAACACGCCGCCCGTGGGGTTGGCGGGAGAGTTGAGGATGATGAGGCGCGTCCGGTCGGTGACCAGTGACTCAAGCTCAGTCGTATCGAGCCGAAACTGGTTCGCCTGCAGAAGCGGCATGGGCACAGGAGTGCCACCGGCGAACTTAATCATCGACTCGTAGATCGGGAAGCCGGGGTTGGGGTAGACGACCTCATCCCCCTCCTCGACCAGCGCTGTGATCACGAAGTACATGATGGGCTTGCCGCCCGGCACCACGACCACCTGCGCCGGATCCACCTCGATGCCGCGGGTAGCAGAGACCTCGTTGGCGATGGCTCGGCGCAGATCCGGGATCCCGGCGGCCGGCGTGTAGTGAGTCTGGCCGTCACGGAGCGCGCGCACCGCCGCATCCACGATGTTGGCCGGCGTATCAAAGTCCGGCTCGCCGATTTCCAGGTGCACGACATCACGTCCCTGCGCCTCGAGAGCGCGGGCCGCTGCGAGCACCTCGAACGCCGTCTCAGTGCCCAGTCTGCTCATCTTCTTCGAGAAACGCATTGCTCCACCTCACTGGTGCCTGATCCCCTCACTCTGACACGGCCACATTATCACACGGCGAGCACACCCTGTCGAGGCCCGCGGCAGGGAGGTATAAGGTGCCCGACGCGCCTGGGCCGGTAGCGGCCGGCGGAGGCCGTACAGCCGTTGCCGCAGGGTACCCCGTATGCTATGATCGCGCTTCTATGGCTACCAGCGTGCATTCCACGGCGGTTGTCTACCCCAACGTACAGCTCGGCGACGGCGTGACTGTGGGCGAGTATGTCGTCCTGGGCACGCCCCCGCGTGGCGCCTCTCCCGGTGAGCACGCCACCGTGATCGGGGCAGACAGCGTCATTCGCTCCCACACCGTCATCTACGCCGGCAACATCATCGGAGCCGGCTTCCAGAGCGGCCATGCCACGCTTCTGCGCGAGTTCAACCACATCGGCGACCAGGTGAGCATCGGATCGCACACCGTCATCGAGCACCACGTCGAGATCGGGGACGGCGTTCGGATCCACTCCGGCGCCTTCATCCCCGAGTACTCTCTGCTGGAACCCGAGGCCTGGGTCGGCCCACACGTGACCTTCACCAACACGCTGCACCCTCTCTGCCCTCGCGCCAAGGACTGCCTCCGCGGGCCGCGGGTCCGGCGGGGCGCCAAGATCGGGGCCAACGCCACCCTCCTTCCCGACTTGGAGGTGGGAGAAATGGCGCTGGTAGGAGCGGCCGCGGTCGTGGTTCAGGATGTCCCGGCGCGCATGGTGGTGGTGGGCAATCCGGCGCGCGTGGTCCGCAGCATCGACCTGCTCACCTGCCCGTATGGTCTCATGGACTCGCCGTACAACGTCACGAGCGAACGCTAGACGGAGGGCGCGATGGATCAGATACCGCTGGTGGACCTCGGGGCGCAGTACCACTCCCTAAGGGACGAAATGGACGCCGCCATTCAGGGCATTCTCGACAGCACCCGCTTCATCGGGGGTCCGGAGATCGCCGGCTTTGAAGCCGAATTCGCCGCCTATTGTGAGGCCGCCCACTGTGTCGGCGTCTCGTCGGGTACTTCGGCGCTGACTCTCGCCCTACGCGCCTGCGGCATTGGCCCCGGCGACGAGGTAATCACCTGCAGCAACACCTTCGTGGCCACCGCGGAGGCGATTGCCCTGGTCGGCGCCACTCCCGTGTTGGTGGACGCAACCCCCACCACCGGGGGCATGGACGCCCGGCAGACGGCCCTCGCCATCACCGGGCGCACGCGAGCCCTGCTGCCCGTCCATCTCTACGGCCATCCCGCTGACCTCGACCCCCTGCTCGATCTATGTGAGCGGTACGGGCTGTACCTAGTTGAGGATGCCGCCCAGGCGCACGGGGCACGCTATCGGGGACGGCGCGTTGGATCGCTGGGGAGAGTGGCCTGTTTCTCCTTCTACCCGGGCAAGAACCTGGGCGCCTACGGGGACGCGGGAGCCATCGTCACCAACGACCCCGAGATCGGCGAGGCGGTGCGCATGGCGGCAGACCACGGCCGCACGCCCGGCAGCAAGTACGAGCACTCGCGGGTGGGCGGGAATGACCGTATGGACGCGCTGCAGGCGGCGGTGCTGCGCGTGAAGCTTCGCCACCTCGACGGCTGGAATCGGCGCCGGCGCGAACACGCCGCTCACTACGACGCGTTGCTCACCGGTTCGGCGGCCGCCCCTCTGCAGCCGGCTGGCTGGGCCGAGCCGGTGTACCACCTCTACATCGTCCAGGTGCCGCCCCAGTCTCGAGCCGGTATCCAGAAATGCCTGGGCGATGCCGGCATTGCCACCGGCATCCACTACCCGATACCGGTGCATCTGCAGCCCGCCTTCGCCGACCTGGGCTACCGTCCGGGAAGCCTACCGGTCTCGGAGGGGCTGGCGGAGAGCGTCCTCAGTCTGCCGATGTATGCAGAACTGCGGCCAGACCAGGTAGATGCCGTTTCCGCTCGCCTCCTGTCCTGCCTCAAGGACGAGGGCTTCTAGGCGCAATGGGCTCCGGCAGCGGCTCCGTCGCCATCTCGGTGTTTGCGCCTGCCTACAACGAGGCGGGAAACATCCCGCTGTTGCTGGAGAAGCTGGATCGCACCCTGCAGGCCCTGTCGGTGCCGGCGGAAGTGGTCATCGTGGACGATGGCTCCACCGATGGCACGGGAGACCTGCTCACCGAGGCGACCGCCCGCTATGCTTGGCTGCGCGTGATCCGTCACCGCCGCAACCTCGGCCTGACCGAAGCCATGCGGTCCGGCTTCGAGTCCGTCCGGGGTGACACGGTAGTCTTTCTCCCGGCGGATCTGGAAGCGGACCCAGAGGTAGACGTGCCCGCCCTGTTGGGGAAGCTCGAGGAAGGTTATGACGTGGTGGCCGGGTGGCGGCAAGGCCGCAAGGACGGCAAGGTCCTGGCCTCCCGCATCTACAACTGGGTCTCAGCCCGACTCTTCGGCGTGCACGCCCACGACATGAACTGGATCAAGGCATTCCGGCGCGAAGTCCTGGACGACCTCCAGCTTCGGTCGGACTGGCACCGGTTCATCCTGGTCATCGCCGCCGCGCACGGCTACCGCGTGGGAGAGGTGAAGACCTCCTACCAACCCCGGCAGCACGGGCGCTCCAAGTTCGGCATCGGCCGCATACCGCGCTCGTTCCTAGACGTGCTGGTGGTCAAGTTCTTGCTCACTTTCAGCCGCAAGCCCATGCTCTTCTTCGGCGGGTTGGGGTTGGCCTGCGAGGCGGTGGGCGGGCTCATCGGGGCTTTTCTGGTGGTGCTCTACCTGCTGGAGCAGACTCAGGTGCGCCCCCTTTTCAACCTCTCGTTGGTGCTGGTTGTCGCCGGGCTGCTTCTCTTCTTGGTGGGCTTCCTCGCCGAGCTGATCGTGGCCCAGACCGAGCAGCTCGAGTCTGTCCTCGCCGAACTGCGTCGCCAGAACCGGAGTTGACCCGTGAAGGTGCTAGTCCTCACCCACAATCTGCCCCGCTTCCCGGGCGACTTCAGCGGTACCTTCATCGATGCCCTGGCGACCGCCATGGTCAGACAGGGCGCGGAGGTCCGCGTTCTGGCGCCTCATGATGTCGACTACGTCTCGCCCCGGGAGTTGCCCTACGGTCTAGACCTTTACCGCTATGCCTGGCCCGCGACCTACGAGACCGTTGGCTACATGCGCAGTATGGAGGCCGACCTGCGACCGCGGCGCGCCAGCCTGCTGGCGACGCCGGCCAGCCTCGCCTTCGGTACCGCCGCCGGCGTTCGGCTGGCGCGGCAATGGGAGCCGGACATCATCCACGCCCATTGGCTCCTCCCCAACGGCCTGATAGGCGCTGCCATCAGCCGGATCACCGGTGTGCCCCTGGTCGCTTCCCTGCCAGGTTCGGACCTATTGGTGGCGCGCCTGAACGCTGCCACCCGTGGCCTGGCGCGCTACGCTCTCGGCCGGTCGCACTTGGTGACGGCCAACAGCCACGAACTGCGTGATGTAGCGCTGTCGCTGGGTGCCGCCGAGGACCGCTTCGATCTGATCGTATATGGCGTCGACCCCGACGAAGTGAAGGCTGACCCGCTAGCCGGCGAGGCCAAGCGCCGTGAACTGGGCCTGAGCCCCAGCGACTTCGCCGTCCTGGCAGTGGGCCGGATGGTGCCCAAGAAGGGCTTCCGCTACCTGATCCAGGCGCTGCCTCAGCTCCTCACCCGGGTCCCGACTGCGCGGCTTGTCATGGTGGGCGACGGCGACGAGCGCGCCAACCTGGAGCGCATGGCTTCGGCCATGGGCATCCGGCGGTCGGTCGAGTTCGTGGGAACGGTGCCACGGGACGAGATAGTCGCTTACTACAGCGCCGCCGATGCGCTCGCCATGCCATCCGTCACCGAGCCCGAGGACGGCCTCAACGTCTGCGTGCTCGACGCCATGGCCTGCGGGCTCCCCATCGTGGCCAGCACGGTGGCTGGCAACCCGCTCGTGGTCGAGGACGGAGTCAACGGTCTGCTCGTACCCGAGCGCCGGGCCGATCTGCTGGCCGACGCTCTTGCCCGGCTTCACAGCGATCGCCGACACCTGAGGGCCCTCGGTCAGGCCGGCCGCCGCCGCGTAGAGGCGGAGTTCGCCTGGCCGCACCTCGCCGCCCGCTACCTGGACCACTTCGAGCGCATCGCCGGCAATCACGCTACGGCCGACTAGCGGCATGGGTGCGCACGATCGAGGCGCCGCCTTCCTGGCCGGGTTGCGGCAACTTCTGGCGCATCCGTGGCTGCGGATGACCGTTCTCGGGCTCAGTCTCGCCTTTCTCTTCCTCGTACTGCGCGCCTACTGGGCCGATATGCGAAGCCTCCAAGTAGCAGTGCGCTGGTGGTGGGTTGCCGCGAGCGTAGCCGTCCTCTTGCCGTGCCTTCTGATGGAGGTCTGGCTATGGCGCTCGCTGCTGGACCAGATCGGTTGGTCCTTGCCCCTGCGGGGCGCAGCGGGGGTATGGTTCCTCTCCAATCTGGCGCGCTACATCCCCGGGAATGTCTGGCAGTTCGTAGGCATGATGGAGTTGGGAGCGGCGAGCGGCATTCCGAGGAAGGCCATACTTGCCAGCGTGCTTCTGCACCAGCTCTTCTCCAATCTGACCGGCCTGCTCGCAGGCTTACCCGCTCTCGCCAATGCCGCCCGGATTGCGCCGACGGTGCTTCTGGCGGTGCTAGTGGTACTCGTGGCCGGCATAGCCGTGGCCCTTTCCCCTCCGGTGCTGGCCGGGGCCGGTCGCGCCCTCAACAGCATCGTGCGGCCCACCACGGCAGGGGTACAACTCCGCCGACGGCCGCTAATCGCCCTCTTCTGCGGCTACTGCCTCTACTGGGTCTGGCTGGGCACCGCGTTCTGGCTGCTTGGCCGTGGCCTCGGCGCCGGTTCCGGATCACTGGTCGGCTGGGCGTCGGCCTTTCCCGCTTCCTATGTCGCCGGCTACCTGTCTCTGCTAACGCCGAGCGGAGTCGGGGTGCGCGAGGGTGTGTTGGCACTGCTGCTGGCGCCGGTGGCCGGGGCGGGGCTGGCCGGGGTGGTAGCTCTGGTGGCCCGTCTCTGGCTCACTCTAGCGGAACTCCTTGCGGCGGCGGTGGCCCTGGCGGCCAACCGCTCCCTGTTCCGGTCGGCCCGCGGCGGAGGCAGGACGTGAGGCTGACTCGACCGTGCCGGGCCGCCGTGATGCTGGTCGGCGCTGCCGCGCTGGCCTTCACCGTCTTCTTCGCCTGGTTCGCCATCGAGCGCCACAACGGGCTCATGACGCACACGGCCGACTTGGGCCAGATTGACCTGGCGATCTGGAACACCCTGCACGGCTGCTTCGTCCAAGAGGTGAAAGGCGAGGCGATAAGCACTCGCCTCACCGATCACATCGAGCCGATCTTCTGGCCGGTGTCGGTAGTGTTCGGACTCTGGGACGACGCGCGGGCACTGCTGTCGCTGCAAGCCCTGGTGCTTGGCATGACCGCGCTAGTGGTGGCGGGCGCGGTGTATGCCTGGTGGCCCGGCCGGTTGACGACTGCCGGCTGCCTCGCCGCCACTTGGGCGGCCCTGGCCTACCTGGCGGCGCCTGCAACCCAAGCGGCCACGGTGGCGGACTTCCACGCCTCGCCGTTGGCTGTCCTGCCGCTGGCCCTGTTGCTGCTCACGGGGCGTCGGGGCCGCACTTGGCCGGCACTTGTCGCCGCCGGGACAGCACTGGCAGTCAAGGAAGAGATTGCGCTGGTGGTCGCGGTCGCCTGTCTCGTTCTGGCGGTAACCTCTCGCTGGAAGGCAGGTTACCCGGCGGCGGCGCTAGCGCTAGCCTGGTTCCTGCTCGCTACGATGGTGATCATCCCCTCGTACAGCGCGGAAGCCTACGGTGAGGCGACAATGCCCTACCTGGCCCGCTACGAAGCTTCGGAGACGACCGGCGATCCGTCACTTCCGGCGCTCGTCACCGGCGTGCTGCGACGGGCGCTGGAGTCCGACCGCCTTCTGTACGTCGCCGGTCTGCTGGCCAGTTTCGCCTTCCTGCCCCTATTCGCTCCCGAGGTGGCTCTGGTGGCGGCGCCGCTGATCGCGGCCAACGTGCTCAGCCACTACTCGGCCCAGTTCTCCGGCCAGTTCCACTACAGCGCACCTTTCATGTCCGTCCTCGCCATCGCTGCCGGGGTAGGCGCGACGCGCGTCCTTGGCTGGGCCTGGAGACGGAGCCACCTCTTGTCGGGCCTTGTCCTGGCCGCGGCGCTCCTAGTGCCTGCGGTTCACCATATGGACGCGGGCTTCACTCCCCTGGGCGCGGAGTATTACCTCCATCGCCCCACCTCGTCTCGCGCCGATCTCCTGGAGCGCTTCCGTCCGCTGATCGGCCAGCAAGCGTCACTATCCGTCACCCCGGCCCTTCACCCGCACTTGAGCCACCGCCAGCACATCTACACCTTCCCCGACCTGGGCGAGGCCGACTACGTGCTGCTGGATGTCGCCGGCACCACGGACATGCACCCGGCCGATGTCCGACAGAGCTTCGACGCTCTCCTCGCCGGCGGCTACGGGATCGTTGATGCTGATGCCGGGATGGTGCTTCTCGCTCGTGGCCAGGGAGGTGAGCAGCTGCCGTCCCGGTTCTTCCGCTTCGCCGGCACCGACCGCGCTCCCGCCCATCGCCTGGAGGTGCAGTTCGGCACCAGCCTCCGCCTGCTCGGCTACGATTGGCTGGACGACCCCAAATGGGGCTACACCTCTCTGCGACTCTACTGGGAAGCCCTCGCCCCGCTCACGGACGAACTGATGCCCCACTTCCTGCTGGTGGACGGCGCGGGCGAGGTCATCACCGACAGCCGGTCGACTCCCTTCCTGGAGCCACACTGGCTGCCCCTCAGCCGCTGGACTCCCGGACAGGTTTGGATCACTACCTCCCTTCCGGCCGCACTCGGCGACGCCTGGGGCGCTTACGTCGGCGTGGTGGTGGACGGGCAGTATGACCAGACCGCGGCCCGCCTCTCTCCCAGCGCGTCGGGCGCCGGCCAGGTCGTGTCCTCGACCAACCTTGTGCGCCTGGATCCCGTGCAACGCGTTCGGGCCGGGCTTCGGCCGTCGCTCAAACCACTCGCCGTCCTGCCTCCGCCGGACCAGGGTCAGGCCACGCCACTGGGCGGGTGGCTCCATTTCCACGGCGCCCGCGTCCCGGGACGCATTGCGCCCGGTGAAGCGCTTGCGGTCACCACCTACTGGAGCCGGCCGTCCGCCGCCGACTTCGAGCTGGCTCTCTCCATCCGGCTACTCGATTCCACTGGCGTCGTGGCAGCCCAGATCGACGGTCCAGTTCAGCAGGGGCTCTACCCGCCCAGGGCCTGGATCGCAGGAGAGATCGTGCCTGACCGCAAGACGCTGTCAGATGCCTCCGAGCTGGGTTCGGGCCAGTACACTGTGATCGTCATTCCCTACGATCCCGCCACCGGCGCTCCCCTGGAATCGGTGGGGAGCGGGCTCGTGCTGGGTACCGTTGTGGTCGTACCCGCGGACGTGACGCCATGAGCAGCCGCATACGCTTCCGCAGCGTGGGTCTCAGCCGGGTTGCGCTCGGCACCGTACTGCTACTTGCCTTCGCCCTCCGGCTCTACCGACTGCCGCAACAGAGCCTTTCCTATGACGAGGCGGTTAGCAGCTATCTAGCCCACCTACCGCTACGCGAAATGCTGGCCTGGACGGCCGCGGACGTGCAGCCCCCGCTTTACTACCTGCTCCTCCAGGCCTGGACCGCAGTCGCGGGTGCGACCGAGTACTCCCTGCGGTTCATCTCTGTCGCGCTCTCCCTGCTCGCGGTGACACTCGCCTACCGGTTGGCGCGCGGACTGGCCGGCACTCGGGGGACGGCATTGGCGGCAGCGCTTGTCGTCGCCGTTCACCCGTGGTACGTCTGGCACGCCCAAGACGCGCGCATGTACAGCCTGCTGTTCCTCGCCGGCCTGGCCGCCACCCTAGCGCTCTTGCGCTGGTCTCAATCGCCCAACCGCCGCGGGGTCCGTGCGACGGCCCCCGCTCTTGCCTACGCCGCGCTCCTCTACACCCACTACCTGGGCGCCGGACTGATCGCGGCTCATGGTTTGGTGGTGGCCTGGCGCTCGTTGCGCCGTGACGGTGGACGCACCCTGACCCGGTACGTCCTTCAGGTAGTGGCGCCGGCGGCGGCGCTATTCGCCCCCTGGCTACCCGCCACCCTGCGCACTATGCGAAGCGACACATCCTACTGGGTCGGCACGCTCAAGCTGGATGAGGCGCTGCGCAAGACGCTGATGTCCTTGCTCGTGGGCGGCCCCGGGGAGACAGTCCTGGAAAGTGAGGGCGCACAGGTGGCGGCGGTCATGGCCATGGTGCTGGTCCTGGCGTTGCTGCTACGTCGCCGGCGGGACAGCGTGCTTCCCTTGGCGGTCTCAGCGCTCACTCTCGCGGCGACGTTGGCCGCCTTCCTTATCGTGCCCAAGTTCAACCCGCGCTATCTCATCCTGGCCTCCCTCCCCCTGCCGCTGCTTTGGGGGCAGGGCATCGACCTTCTCGGATCCAGTGGTCCAGGCAGCGCACTACGGCGCACGATGGGGGGAGCGGCGCTGCTGGCCCTAGCTGGCGGCTCGGCCTTCGGCCTCCACGGGATGTACGCCGACGTGCGGCTCACCCGGGCGGACTTCCGGAGCGCCGTTCTCCATGTGCTCGCCCACGCTGCCCCCGACGAAGTCCCGGTTCTGGTGTCCGGCCACATGTACCCCGTCTGGCTCTACTATGCTCCCGGGGCGCCTTACCTGGCGCTGCCGGAGATGCGCGTCCTGGACGTAGACTCCTCGTTGAGCCTAGAAGTGGCTGCCGACCTGGCGAAAGCCCTCGAGGGCGCGTCGGGCGCCTGGCTCCTCCTCTGGCAGGATGAAGTCGCCGATCCCATGGGCGCCGTCACCTTCCTGCTGGACCAAGCGGCGCCGGGCGACGAGACCGGCTTCTGGCACGTCCGCGTCCGGCATTACCGCTTCCAGACTAGTCCGCCCCTGGCGTCCGCGCCCCCCGAGCCTGTCGGCCCGGGCTGCCGATTCGAGAGTGGCATCCAGTACTTGGGCGCCACGCCGGATGCAGCCGGAAACGTGGCGCTGCTGTGGAGCACGTTGGTCGATCTGGACGTGGATCTCCGCGCCCAGGTTACCATCAGTAACAGGGCGGGTCACGAGGTAGCGCGCGTCCACGCTTCTCCCGGTGGCGACCACTTCCCCACCGGATTGTGGGCGCCGGGCGAGGTAGCGTTCGTTCGGTTTGATCCAACCACGCCGCCTGCCATCGAAGGAGGCGAGTACCGGGCTTCGCTGTCGCTCTACCGAACGGACTCCGGGCAGGCCCTGACGGTGCTGGACGCGTTGGGGAACCCGTCGGGCGAGACATGCGCCATGGGGCCCATCACGCTTCGAGACGCGACGACGGGCGTGGCCCCAAGCGAAGCGGCCGCGGTGCACGGGCTTAGGCTGGTGGAGGATGGCCCCGACTGGCCCGGGGTGAGGATAGCTGCCGTGGGCGCGTGTCCCACCGACCCTCCGCCGCCGGGAGCTAGCATCTCCCTGCCGCTGCTCCTCGAGATCGATGGCGACGTAGAGACCGCGGGAGCCGCCCTCGAGGCAACCATGGCGTCCGTTGATGACTCCAGGCCTCTGGGCCAGACGCCCCTGCCGGGCCGAAGTGGGGGCGCCGCCCTCGACTCCGCGCATCTGGTCTGGCTGGACGGCGGCATTCCCGCTGACGCCCCCGCCGGTGAGGCCGAGGTCCGCGTCCGCGTGCTGGGAACCGCCGTGGGCGATGGCGCCTGGCCCGCCTGCAGCATCAGCGTCGCGCCGGTCTCCCGTGACTACGGCGAGGTCAGTCCGACGTACCCGGCTCGGGCCCTGATCGCCGACGCGGTTCAGTTCCTCGGGCTCAGCGTTCCACCGGAGCCGGTATCGCCAGGTGATAGCATTCTCATCGAGCTCTACTTCCGGGCCGTCGAGACGCCGGCCGACAACTACTCGGTCTTCCTGCACCTACTCGGCCCCGACGGGCGCCTGGTGGCAGAGGCCAATGGCTCTGCGGCCGGAAGACCGACGGCAGGCTGGCTTCCGGGCGAAGTGGTGGCGGTGGGGCTAGGCCTCACCGTGCCGGCGGGGGTCCCGGCGGGAGACTACGCTTTTGAGTCGGGCTGGTTCCTCCCTGACGTTGAGGGCATGCCGCGGGCCTCGCTGAGCGTGGACGGCGGCGTCGTCGCGAGCGGGTCGGTGGCGGCGGGTCAGCTGACGGTGCGCTGACGGCGGACGCGCAGGAGCGGTACAATGGCCGTCACTGCCACACCGGCCCCCAGCAGCACCGATCCCGCCGCGACCCAGGGGCCGACCCCCCAGGTTAGGTGGCCGTAGAGGGTCCCCATGGCGGGAGCGGCCTGGGCGAACTGCCACAGCGTCACGAGGCCGGAGGCCATGCCGGTCAGGCAAGCGGTCCACCGGGCGATCGCCGCCGGCGGGCGCAGCACCGCTGCCGCTAGCCAGACTCCGATCACAACCGCGGCCGCGAGGGCAAACTCGCCGGTCCTCTCCAGTGGGCTCACGGCGGCGCTCACCAGCCACACGCCTACCGCCAACGCGGCGGCCCGGAACCAGACACTCACGTCCACGGACCAGACGGCAATGGCCAGAGTGGCCGCCGCAGCCAGCAGTGGTAGCGCGAAGGCCACCTGCAGCGGCCGCACCAGCGGCGCCCCAGCGGCTCCCATGAAGCGGACGAAGTCGGGCAGGTCCAGTCCTGTGAGCACCAGCGCCGCAGCGCGGTGGTACACCCAGGGCAGCCACAGGGAGAGCGCTGCCGCCGGCGCAGGAAGCACAAGAAGGGCTCTACGCCAACTCATGGTACAAGCTCCTTACCGTCTCCGCTGCCTTCTCCCAGGTGAAAAGGCGCGCCCTCGCCGGACCGTCACGCCGGAGGCGCTCTTGGGCCGACGGGTCCGTGAAGAGACCGTCCAGCGCCGCCGCTATCGACTCTGCGTCCGTTCCGCAGTACACCGCCACGTCGCCGGTCACCTCGGGCAGACTAGAGTTGCGCGCGACGATCACCGGCGTGCCGCAGGCCATCGCCTCCAGCGGCGGTAGGCCGAAGCCTTCGTAGTGCGATGGATAGAGCAGCGCCTCTGCCTGCCGGTAGAGCGCGGGCAGGTCTTCTTCGGCCACGCGGCCCACCAACCGGACCCGGTCCCCCGCCTCCTGGGCCGCGCCCATCGTCTCCTCCGCCAGCCACCCAATCGCCCCGGCGAGCACCAGCTGCAAGCCACTCCCAAGCCTGGGCGCCACGGCCATGAACGCCTGTATGGCAGCCACCAGGTTCTTTCGCGGCTCAATCGTGCCCACACAGAGCACGTAGGGCCGGCGTAGCCCGTAGCTACCGGCCAGTGCAGTCAGCTCCCCGTCCATTTCCGCGGGCCCAAAGGCCGGACCAACGCCGGGGTACACGGTGCGGACCCGGTCCGGTGGGACGTGCAGCAGCTCAACCACGTCCGCCGCGGTGTTACGCGAATCAGCAAGAACGAGCTCAGCCCTTTCCAGAGAGCGCGGGACGGTCTTCCGCAGGTACTCGGCCAGAGCGGGGAAGGCGTACTGGGGCAGCCGGAGATAGGAAAGGTCGTGCACGGTGACCACGCCCCGGGCCCGCGCCAGCGGAGGCAGGAGGAAGTTGGGCGAGTGGTAGACATCGGGCATTCCGCACAGCCGATCCACCGGAATGGGCAGCCGTAGCCGGTGCCAGACGATCTCCGCGACTCGCTCCCCCACCGGCAGATGCACGGGCCGCCAGTCGGCCGTCGCCGCGCTGGTGGCGGCGGGCAGCCGGGCCCCACGGGGAAGCACAACGGTGTGCTGGTCGGCCGTGCCCTGGGCCAGGAGCGCGCCCAGCAGGCCGGACGCGTACCGGCCGACGCCCGCGCCTTGGGTCGTCGGTCCGCCGTCGAAGGCGATCGTCAGCGCCACAACGCTAGAGCCCCCGGTAGGTTACCAGCCGGTTGCCGCCGAAGTTCCAGAACAGAGCTACCACGGTGGCGCAGGCCTTGGAGAGGTTGTAGGCCACCACAGGCGCGCTAATGCCGAGGAAGGCGGCTATCTCGCCACTCACATGGTACCAACCACCCGCTTCGCCCAGAACGAAGCGGTCCACCGAGAGAAAGATGCTTTGGTTGATGGCCAGGCCGATGATGTTGATGATGGCGAACTGCAGCAGCTGTGAGCCGACGGGCCGCTCGCGAGACTCGGGGAAGGTCCAGAGCCGGTTCCACACGAAGTTGCTCAAGACTGCGGCAGTGAAGGAGCAGCAGTTGGCCCAGAACTTGGGCATCCCCGCTCCTAGGATAAGGAGATTCAGGAGGCCGTAATCAATGACGGCGCCCAAGGCCCCGACCGTGGCGAACTTGAGAAAGCGGTGAACCTCGCGTCTGCCTTCCGGACGCGACATCAGAGCCCCGATCTGCATGGCACTACCCCGTGAGTGGTTGCGGCATCCTCACCGGCACCCCAGGCGGGAGCCGCCAGCGCCAGGCCCACCAGGACCTGCATTCCGTGCACGTAGAGGTTGTCGACAATGCTGTGAACCGAAAGGTACGCCAGCACTCCAATCGCTGCAAGAAGTAGGCCGCCAGCCTGCCCCCGCGGTCGCCGCCACCATGCCCTCGCCAAGGTGACCCAGACCGTCACTCCCAGAGCGATGTAGGTGGCTAGCCCCACCAAGCCGGTCTCGGCCAGCACGTTGAGATAGTAGTTGTGGGCATGGCCGAGCGGATCAGACCAGCGAGGGACCGAGTAGGCGCCATAGACGACCTCGTAGTTGCCGAACCCGACGCCGAGCCAGGGGCGGTCCTCAAACATGCGCCACGATGCCTGCCAGTGAGCCAGCCGCTCGACCACCGACCAGTTCTCATCGGTGGGTTCCACCTGGGCCACGTTGAACCCCTCCACGCCCCCGCCCATCCCCAAGGCCCGCTGCGCCAGGGCACTCGACGAGGCCGGCCCCACCCAGAGCGGACTGGTGATCAGCAACAGCACCAAGGCGACGACCGCGACGCGCTTCCACATCAGGGCGGCCATCAGTCCGGCGGCGACGGCCAGACCCAGCCAGGCTCCCCGCGACCAACTGGCCAGCACCCCCAGGCCCATGAGGCCGGCGGCCGCCAGCAGCAGCCAGCGCTCGCGCTTGCCGGCCGGCCCAGCCAGTGCCCACGCTAGGGCAAACGGTAGGGACAGACCCAAGTGGGCGGCGAACGGGTTAGGCTGCTGGAACGTGCCGTAGGCGCGCATAAAGCGTCCCATGAGCAAGAAGCCGGGCGGTCCCGAACCGGTGATGAACTGGAGGAGCCCCAAGAGGGCCGATGCCACGCCCGCCGCCGCTACCCCCCACACCACGTACCGGGCCCGCCCACCAGGAGCGAGGAGCGGCACCAGCGTGGCCAGAAGCAGAATCTCGATCCACTTCGCCGCCTCGGTCAAGCCGGCGCGCAAAGAACTGGACCCGAGAAGCGACAGCGTGATCGCCCACACCCAGGCCAGGAGGACCAGAGGGATGGCCTGCGCCGACAACTCGAGCCGGCGATTGGCGACGCCCTTGGCGACCCAGGCCACGGCCACAGCCACTACAGCCACCTCGACCGGCCCCAGCCGCAGTCCTCCCAGGCTCACCGACAATCGCTGTGCCACCAGTACGGTCGCGGGCAACGCGGCCAGGATCAAGTGAGGGTGAACGAGAGCCAGCAAACCCAGCGGCACGGCGGCCACCACCACCACGGCGCGGCCCGACGCCACCGCCAGCGCCAGGCCGAGGGCCAGGCCTGCCAGCGCCGCGCGAGTCCGCGGCGGAGCTGTGGGCAACGCGGTACCGGTCACAGCGGTCAGTGGACGCGAGCCCGGAAGTACTCCACCGTCTGGCGAAGTCCCTCCTCGATAGGCACCTGGGGGGTCCATCCGAGTAGGCGCTGCGCCTTGCCGATGTCGGGCTGGCGCATCTGCGGGTCGTCCTTGGTCCGCTCGTCGCGCGGCTGAACCAGCACCACCTCCGAGCGCGATCCCGTCGCTTCGCGGACTCGCTCAGCCAACTGAAGCATGGTCATCTCGTTGGGGTTACCCAGGTTGACCGGCTCGGCTTCGTCCGACATCAGGAGCCGGTACATGCCCTCCACCAGGTCGGAGACGAAGCAGAATGATCGGGTGCGGGTACCATCATCGTAGACGGTGATAGGCTCGCCGAGCAGGGCCTGCTTGACGAAGTTGGGGATGACGCGCCCATCATCCAGGCGCATCCTCGGCCCGTAGGTGTTGAAGATGCGGGCGATGCGCGTCTCGAGGCCGTGCGCTCGGTGATAGGCCATAGTCATGGCCTCGGCGAAGCGTTTCGACTCGTCGTACACGCCGCGCGGCCCCACCGGGTTGACGTTGCCCCAGTAGTCCTCTCGCTGCGGATGGACCTTCGGGTCGCCGTAGACCTCGCTTGTCGACGCGAGCAGGAAGCGCGCCCGCTTGGCCACCGCCAACCCCAGCGTGGTGTGGGTGCCCAGCGCTCCTACCTTGAGTGTCTTGATGGGCAACCGCAGGTAGTCCACCGGACTAGGGAGCGACGCCAGGTGAAGGATGGCCTCCACCGGCCCCGCGACGTGGACGTAGTTGGTGACGTCGTACTTGATGAAGGTGAAGCCGGGCCGGCCGAAGAGCCCCTCGATGTTCTCTATGTTCCCGGTGACCAGGTTGTCCATCACGACGACCTCGTGGTCTCGCTCCAGGAACAGCTCGCATAGGTGCGAGCCGATGAAGCCGGCGCCTCCGGTGATGAGCACTCTCATGGGATCTGCTCCAGGGACAAGTTGGCACGCGTCGGGCCTCCTCTGGGCGCCTCTCCGGGGGCGTTGGCGAGTAGAGCCAGGTACGCGAGGGTGATATGGCTCAAGTCTACCAGGAAGAAGGAATTGTCCACCAGGCCTTGTGCCAGCGCGGCCAGCAGTGCCGCCCCCAGCCCCAGGTACGCGCCCCGCTCGGCGCCAATCGCCCGCAAGCCAAGCCGGACCCGGCGGGCACCGGCGAAGACAAGCACCGCCAGTGCCGCCACTCCTAACGCACCGGCCGTGAGCCAGAAGTCAAGCACCAGGTTGTGTGGATGCGACAGGTTGGGCTCCGCCCACGCCTGCGGCAGGATATAGTGAGTCCGGTACAGGTAGAGGAAGTTGTCCGGCCCGACACCGAGGAGTGGGTGTTGCCGGATCATGTTGAGGGCGCTGGTCCAGACATGCAGCCGCATTCCGGCGGCGGCATCCTGCCCAGACAGCAGTTGGCCGATGCGCCCACCGGCCAGGGCCAGCAGCGCCAGCCCGAGGGCGACTACGAGCCCAATCACGAGGCCGCGCGAGCGTCGCAGCCAGCCTGTCTGCCACAGCAGCCAGGCCGTCGAGGCCGGCAGGCCCAGCAGGATCAGGCCGCGCGATCGTGTGAGCACGCCACATACCAGGCAGACGGCGAAAACCGCCGCCGCCGCCACTCGCGCCGGCGCCCGGCGACAGAAGATCGCCAGGGCAAGGGCAACCGGTACCACCCGGCCGAGATAGAGCGCCAGGTTGTTGGGGGAACCGTACCAGGCGCGCACTCGCGCCACCTCGCCGGCGGTGATCAGGTTCTCGCCCTGCAGGTACTGCCAGATGCCGACACCGGACGCCACCGCCGCACCCGCCATTGCCCCGATGACCGCAGGCCACAGTGAGCGCCTGCCGTTCAGGCGGATGGCGGCGTAGAGCACCGTCGCACTGAGCAGCACCCGGCGTAGGTCGTGCCAAGCGACGCCCGGGTTGGGAGCGGCGGCCGCGCCCAATAGTGCAGCCACCAACAGAAGCCCCACCCCGAGATCGAGGGTCCGAAGCGCCGACCGCAGCCGCGCTCTCCGCCACCGTGCCCATGCCCGCAGCAGGCTTCCGGCCAGAAGCAGCCAGGCGAGCACCTCAGGCATGGCTAACGTGAAGCCAAGAACCGACTTAGGCACGAGGAAGAAGGGCAGAGCGGCAACGGCGAGCCCCAGCAGCCACTGCGGCGCCACCACGGACAGCAGCGCGAGCCCCACGCCCGAGACGGCGGAGCCGATCAGACCATCGCTCAGCCAGAAGGCTGCCCCGCCGACGGCTGCTGCCCCGAGCCACACGGGCTCCGGACACCGCCGGCCCAGGCGCTCCAGCCAGACGACTACTGCCAGGAGCAGTCGGTGCGCCTGCAGCATCCAGAGGCCCAGCAGCGCCATCAGGCCGCCCATGGAGAGCGCCGGCAGGGACGCAGCCCCCGGCGCGGCCCGCCAACTGACCCAACCTCTCAGCGGCCACTGCCCCCAGCCTCCGTGGACGGTGAGGCGCGCCTCGTGCACCCCCGGTGCCAGGCCGCTAGCCACGGTGACGGCCTTCTCCGCCCCCAGGGGATCGTACAGAACCAAGTACGAGCGACCGTCCTCGCGGGGAAGCGACGACGACGCCTGACCGTCGATCTCCACGTCCCAGGTGGCCCAGTAGGGGCCGGGAGCCACGACGAGGTCAAGCCCGGAACCTTGGAAGCGAATCGTGACGGTATCGCCCGCCGCGCTCGGGTCGGCAGCAGCACCCGTCACCCGCCAGCCGGGCGAGTATGAAGCCCACGGGGAGTCAGGGCTCTGCCGGCCCAGCGGCGGCTCCTCGGCGACGGCCAGCCGTGGGAGCAGAAGGGACCCGAGAGCGGTCGGCGTAGCGTCGCTCTCCAGCAAGGCGAATCCGTAGGCGGGATCGTCAGACTGCGCGGGGGCCGCCAGGCGCGACCACAGCATCGGCCCCATCCAGGGCCACTCGGCGCGAGCACGCGCCACCGCCCCTAGCGAGCGCTCGGCCTGCACCGAGACCTCGCCGGTGCCCCACGGAGCCGCCCGCCCGCTCCACCCTTCCGGAAGGGAGTTCCAGCCGAACTCCACCGCCCACACCGGCCGGCTCTCGTACCCCGCCTCCAGGAGAACCCGCCGTACCAGGACCGCGCGGCCGAAGTTCAGGGCCCCCGCCTCGAGCCGCCGGTCCTCCGGCCCCTCCTCGAACCCGTACGCCTTGACGGCAGCAACGTCGAAATACGCTCCCGCTCCGGCTGCCAGCACCCCTCTCAGGAAGTCCACCTCATTTATGTTGAGGGGGCCCATCTCAACGTTTGGTGCTAGCCCGGCCATCAGGACCACGGAGCTTTCGTCCTCGGCTCGAATCCGGGTAGCCGCCTCTCGCAGCAGAGCCGCATAGGCTTCGGGATCCACATAGCGGTCGCCCCAGAAGGGGTAGATGTTGGGCTGGTCCCACACCTGGTAGTGCGTGACGCGGTCACAGTAGCGGCGGGCGAACGCGGCCGCGAAGTCGCCGAAGCGGGCATAGTCTGCCGGCGGACTCCAGCGCTGCCCGGCCTGGTCACCCGGGACGGCCCACTCCGGACTGGTGTCCAGCACCGCCACCAGCTGCAGCCCGGCCTGCGCGATAGCATCCACCACCGCGTCGGCTTCCTCCCAGCTGAACTCACCCGGTCGCGGCTCCAGGTCGGCCCAGGGGAAGTGTTGGCGCGCCCAGGTAAGGCCGTGTTGCCGCATCGTCCCTAGCTGCAGGTTCATCTCCTCAGGAGACAACCCGAGCCAGTCGACATTAGCCCCGACGGCTTGGCCGTAGTCCGGCTCCAACTTCGCGGGCACGCCGTAGGTGATGCTCGGATCTGAGTCCTGCCGCACGAAGGACCAGGCTTGGAGCAGCGCCAACGCCGCGCCGGCCACTAGCAGCAGGGCGCCGATCAGTAAACGGGCGCGCCTTAGGGTGCCCACTGCACCCGCTCCACCGGCACACCCTCGAGCAACGGGGTGACGCGGTCGCCCTCCGCCTGCACCAGGTACAGCCCCGGCTCCGCCGCCACCAACACATATCCTCCTGCGGCCCAGGCCGTCTCGTAGAGCACGGTTCCGGTGTCGTCGCGGGGAAACGCCCGCCGCGGCTCGCTACCGTCTCCATCCACAACCCAAAGGGAGTAGGGGCTATCGGACGACCCGAGGGCCACGTCAGCCACGGCGTAGGCGACCAGGGTAGTACCGTCCTCGCGCTTGCCGTAGTCGGGCCGCGACCACATCCCCGCTCCGTCCGCCAGCCGAACACGACTGCCATCCCCCAGGTCCAGGAGCACAAGATCGAAGTCCGTGTCGAGCCGCACCTCACTGGCCTCGGCGGCCGGCCAGGCGAGTGCCGCCAGCGCCCTCCCGGGCACCAGGCTGAGCTCCGGTACCCAGGCCCAGCCACCCCCCGTCGCTACCGGCGGGAAGCTCGCTACCTTTCTCTCCGCGCCATCGACCACGCTTACCTCGTACACGCCGGCTGCATCGCTTAGGTAGACCCGGTCGCCCGCCTCGGCCCAACACAATTCGGGGCCCCACCAGCAGTAGGGACTCGAACAGGACTCCTCGCGGACAAGCTGAGAGGTGGGGTTCTCGCCCCACTCCAGCAGCCACAGGTCGCCGAAAGCGCGCCATCCGGGACTGCCCGCCGTGCCCTCCGCCCGGCTGTAGGCCAGCCGATCACCTGCCGGGGACCAACGCGCGCGCAGCACGCCTGAGACGCCCAGGTCCTCCGGCTGCGGGTCCACCATCTCGGTGGAAACGGCGTACAGGTCGTTCAGACGCTCGGGCGGCTCTGTGGCTCTCCTGGTGAACACCAGCGTCCGGCCGTCGGGCGACAGCTCGAACACGCGCCCGTCCAGGTCCCCCGAAGTGGTCAAAGCACGCTCAGCCGCCATGTCCCCCCGCAGTACCCAGGCGTTGCCTTGGGCCAGGTACACGACGGTGCCGCCAAAGGCCAGCGAGGGACCAGGCTTGGCCATCCCCACCGCCACCACCTCGTCCTGCGGGAGCGCCGTCACCTCCGTCCGGGACTGCTCCCGCCGCACCTCCACCCCATCTTCGAGGACTACGAGGTAGCTGACCGCCTCCACGCCCGCGGCTCCGGGCTGCAACACCTTGCTGACGCCCGGCTCGAGGCTCAGCGTCTTCACCAGGCGGCGCTCAAAGGGCACCGGCCTCTCTTGCGTCTCTTGCCGGTGCTGCACACGCACCACGCGAATCTTGAGCCCCGGGGTCACCGGAGCCCAGTAGTCGGGCTCTACCCGGTCCAGAGGGCCAAGCTCGATCCCCGCCTCGCGCAACGCTTCGTAGGCGAGGCTCGCCTTGGAGTTGACGCAGTCCGTTCGACCGTCAACCTCGATGCAGACGCCGTTGTCGTTCGAAGAGCAGGCCGGTACCAACGCCACGGCCGCGACAAGGCAGAGGGCCGCGAGCCAAGCTCGGACGGACCGTATCCGCTGAGGGAGAACAGACATTGGGGATGGTAGCATTCTCGAATAGTAGCCCCGGCTCGAGCACGCGGCAACCGTCCTGCGGGTGCCTCACTGCCGCCCACGTGTCGCCTCTGCTATAATCGCCGCGGCTGTCATCAGCCACAACCATCGCCGTGGGCCGGGCACCCCGCCGGCCACTACGCTCAGGAGGTGCTGTACCAGTGGCCACACGTGTAGATGCCGCCAAGCTAGAGCGGCTCGTCTCCGATCTCCTCGTCGCCGCCGGCGTCCCCCGCGAGGATGCCGACATCGTCGGCTACGTACTCACCAAGACGGACCTGCGCGGCACCGAGTCCCACGGGACGGCCCGCCTGAGCTACTACTACCTGCACAATGTGCGCCAGGGCCTGATCAACCCCAGGCCAAAGGTCAGGACCGTCGCTGAGGGTCCCTCCTACCTGGTGTTGGATGCGGACAACGGCCTCGGTCACCCGGTGGCCTACCGAGCCATGCAGCGCTGCCTCGAGAAGGCCAAGGAGAGCGGCGTCTGCTGCGCCACGGTGCGCCACAGCAACCATTTCGGCGCCGCAGGCATCTACGCGATGATGGCCCTCGAGCACGATATGATGGGGCTGGCATTCACCAACTCCCAGCCGCTCACCATCCCCACGTTCGGCCGCCAGCGCGTCCTGGGTACTAACCCCATCGCCCTGGCCGCGCCCGCGGGCGTCGAGCTGCCCTTCGTCCTCGACATGGCCACCAGCGTGGTACCCATCGGCCGAATCGAGGTGTACCGTCGCCGAGGTGAACAGGTGCCGCACGGTTGGGGCGCCGACGCCGACGGCCAGCCCACCACCGATCCGGACCGAATCCTCGAAGGGGGCGGACTCATGCCCCTGGGCGGCCCGGCCGAGAGCGGCGGCTACAAGGGTTACGGACTGGCGGCCATGGTCGACGTGCTCTCCGGCGTGCTCTCGGGAGCCGCGATCCTGAACGGCGTTCTGCCGCCCCGTCTCGACCGCAGCGGCGATGCCAACGTAGGTCACTTCCTCATGGCCCTCGACGTTTCCGCTTTCCGACCGGTCGACGAGTTCCGGGAAACCATGGACTCCTTCGTCCGTCAGCTGAGGGACTCTCCTAAGGCCGTCGGTCAGGAGCGCATATACATCGCGGGCGAGAAGGAGTTCCTAACGGAGCAAGACCGCCGGGCAAACGGAGTCCCCCTCAATCCGGTGGTGGAAGAGGACCTGCGCGGCCTCTGCCACGACACGGGAGTGGCGTGGCCTTTCTAGCCGCACCCTGTCTTGACGGACAGGCCTACGCCGGTGTAGAATCCAATCCATACTGAACGCTATGGATTGGTGAGCGGCGGTGAGGTTGACGGCGAGAGAGCGCTATGCGGTGCGGGCGATGGCGGTGCTGGCGGCGGGGTACGGGAATGGACCCCGGCCGCTACCGTCTGTGGCGGCCGACGAGGGGATACCGTTTGGTTACCTGGAGCACATCGCCCAGCGACTCCGCCGATCCGGTCTGGTGCGGTCGACGCGGGGCGCTTTCGGTGGCTACGAGCTGGCGCGCTCTCCGGAAGACATCACCGTTGCCGATGTCCTTCGCGCCATCGGTGAAGGGGTGATCCCCGCCGATTGCGGGGCAGCCGGCAACTGCCACTACCACGACCGCCTGGATGAATGCGTGACCAGGCCTATCTGGCAGGATATTCAGAGCCAAGTCGAAGAGTCGCTTTCCCGCGTGACGCTCGCCACCGTGGCCAAGCGTGTTGGGGCTAACTCGGATGCAGAGAGGGTAAGAGGCGATGGCAGCAGCTAGCGGTACCGTGTACTTGGATCATGCGGCGACCACGCCCCTCGATGGTCGGGTACTGGAAGCGATGCTCCCTTACCTGACAGACCACTTCGGCAACCCGTCCAGCATCTACGCTGCTGGGCGCGAGGCAGCGGCCGCGGTACGCACCGCCCGCGAGCAGGTGGCCGCCGTGCTCAGCTGCGCTCCGGAGGAGATCCACTTCACTTCCGGCGGGACCGAGGCCGATAACGCTGCCATACGCGGCATCGCGCTGGCCCAGCGTAACCGCCGCGGACACGGCCACATCGTTACCTCGGCCATCGAGCACCACGCAGTGCTGCATACCGTGGAGTGGATGGAGAAGCGCCTCGGCTTCGAAGCCACCTACTTGCCCGTGGACGAGCACGGCCTGGTCCATCCGGTCGACCTCGCCGCCGCCATGCAGGAGAACACCGCCCTGGTCAGCCTGATGTACGCCAACAACGAGGTGGGCACCATAGAGCCCATCGCCGAACTGGCTGAGATCGCCCGGGCCCGCTCGGTTCCCTTCCACACTGACGCCGTTCAGGCAGGCGGGCTGCTGGGCCTGGACGTTGACGAACTGAAGGTCGACGCTCTGTCGCTCTCGGCGCACAAGTTCTACGGGCCCAAAGGTGTTGGCGTGCTCTACTTGCGCCGCGGCACGCCGTTCCTTGCCACGCAGACCGGCGGCGCCCAGGAGCGTAACCGGCGCGCCGGCACGGAGAACGTTGCCGGCATCGTGGGGCTCGCTACAGCGCTGACGCTCGCGCAGCAGGAGCGGCAGGCGGAGGTGGCGAGGCTGACCGCGCTGCGAGACCGGCTGATCCAGGGCGTGCTGAGCTCTATCCCTGAGTCGCGCTTGACCGGCCATCCCACTCGGCGGTTGGCCAACAGCGCCAGCTTTGTCTTCCGCTACATCGAGGGCGAGTCCATACTGCTGAGCCTAGACATGGAGGACATCGCCGCGAGCAGTGGCTCCGCCTGCACCTCGGGTGCGCTTGAGCCTTCCGGAGTGTTACTGGCCATGGGGTTGCCGCACGAGCTCGCCCATGGAAGCCTGAGGCTGACCCTGGGGCACAGCACCACGGAGGAGCAGGTGGACCGAGTCCTGGCGGTGCTGCCGGGCATAGTGCAGCGCCTGCGTACCATGAGTCCGCTGGGGCCGGGGCAGTCGACCCAGTGCGCGACCTCGTAGGGGCGGCGGCTCCGTTCCTGGGCTTCCCCCTGCGAGAGGCGGAGGCCAGGCTCCTAGGGCGCCGTCGGCCGTTGCTGGCAGGGTACAAGATCACGCACCGCTGCAACCTGCGTTGTGTGCACTGTCCCTACTGGAAGCTTGGCGGAACAGACCCTACACTGCCCGAGGCGCTGGCAGTGGTGGACCGGCTTCACCAAGCGGGAGCGCGCATCCTCATCCTGGAGGGTGGCGAACCACTCCTCTGGCGCGACGGGGAGCACGGTCTCGGCGCCGTGGTCCGCCACGCCCAACGGTCGTACTGGTCCGTGGGCGTGGTCACCAACGGCACCCTGCCGCTCCCAGCGGACCCGGACGTGGTCTGGGTGAGCGTAGACGGACTGGAGGAGACAACCAAGGCGATTCGCGGGCCCATCTTTCACCGCCAGATGGCTAACATTGAGGCCTCAGAGCACCCGCGTATCTACGCGAATATCACCATCAGCACCGTGAACGTGGAAGAGATCCCGGACCTGGTGGTGGAACTGGCCAAGCGCGTCCAGGGGATCACGATTCAGTTCTACTATCCGTACGAGGACGACCTCGAGCTATTCGTCCCGTGGAACCAGCGCGCGGCGCTGCTCGAGCGAATGGTGGCCATGAAAGTGCAGGGCTACCCCCTGCTGGACTCGGTGGCGGCGCTGAGGGCACTACAACGCCCCGGATGGCGGTGTCACCCCTGGCTGGTTGCCAGCGCCGAGCCGGACGGTACTATCAGGCAGGGATGCTACCTGGCCGGGCGGGGACCGATTGCTTGCGAGCGTTGTGGTTTCGCCGCCCATGTCGAGATGTCTATGGCGTACGACCTGAAGCCGGGAGCCGTTGCGTCCGGCCTGCGCGTCTTCGGGCTGGGCCTGGGAGGTGGATGAGCGATGTACAGCGACAAGGTGATGGAGCACTTCCGCAACCCGCGTAACGTTGGCGTGGTGGAAAACGCAGATGGTACGGGTAAGGTGGGCAATCCGGTCTGCGGGGACATCATGGAGATGACCATCAAGGTGGAGGACGACCGGCTGGTGGATGTGAAGTTCCGCACTTTCGGCTGCGGATCTGCCATCGCCACCAGCAGCATTACCACCGAGTTGGTCATCGGCAAGACCATCGAGGAGGCGCTGGCACTCACAAACCGCGCCGTGGCCCAAGCCCTCGACGGGCTGCCGCCCAACAAGATGCACTGCAGCAATCTTGCGGCCGACGCCCTTCACGACGCCATCAAGGACTACCTGTCCAAGCGCGACGGGCTCGAAGAGCCTGCGGGCGAGGGTGAGAGCAGTCAGTGAGCCGGGAGGAGCACCGTTGAAGGACCGCACCACCCATAGGCTGTACCGCGGAGGGCCATCGTGACCACACCAGCCCTCGCCTACGGCCTGCTTCTTGCCAGCGCTCTGGCGGCCATCTACCACCTGCTCCTGGGCCAGTCGCTCCGACAACTGCCCTGGTTCTGGATTGCCAGCCTTCTGGGGTTCGCCGCCGGCCAGCTGCTGGTACCCGCGCTGCCCGTGCGGCTCCCAGCCCTGGGACTTCTTCACCCCATCGAGGGCGGCATCCTCGCCCTGGCGGCCATGACCGTTGTCAGGTCCGTTCGCCTCTAGTATACTAACGGCTGGGCAAGTTGGGCGCTGTGCCGCTTGTGGAGGTGTGATCTTGTTGGCGGATATACGCGATGTCGCTCTGGTCGTACTGGCTGTCGAGTCGATCGTCATCGGTCTGGCGCTCGTGCTGACGTTGCTCGAGTTGCGGAGCTTGACACGGCTTCTGCGGGACGAGATAGCTCCCATGCTGGACACGGCCAAGGAGACCGTCACCATCGTTAGGGGAACCACCGACTTCGTGGGCGAGAGCGTCGTCCGGCCCATGATCAAGGTCGCATCGATGGGGTCCGCCGCCAAGCGAGTGGCGCAGATCGTACTCGGCAACAAGCCATAAGCGACAGGTTGTCTGCACAGGAGCATGGTGATGAGTAGCAAAGGATTCTGGTTTGGTTTCTTCATGGGCGGGGTAGCAGGGTTCGTGGCCGCCCTTCTGAGCGCGCCCGAGTCGGGACGAGAAGTGAGAGAGGACATCCGCGCCCGCGGTATCGAGCTCAAGTCGCGCGCGGGCGAGGTGGCCGATGAGGCCCAAGCCAAGGCGCAGGAACTGCAGAAGAAGGCAGCTGAGGCGGCCGACGAGGCCCAAGTCAAGGCGAAGGACCTGCAGAAGAAGGCAGCTGAGGCCGCAGAGGACCAGCTGCATAAGGTCGAGCAGGTGGTCACTGAAGGCCGTGAGCAGGCCGAGGCTGTGGTCACCGAGGTCACCGAGAAGGCTCGCGAGGAGATCGAGGCCACCAAGCGCAAGGCGGCGGACGTCTAGTATCGTCAGCTAGGACGCGACACGACACGGGGGCCGGCGCACACCGGCCCCTTTCTGCTGTCTTGCTCTACCCGTAGTCCACGTCCACCGGCTGCCCGAGGCGAAGGGACTCCTCGATCGCCAAGGCCACTGCGGTAGCCGCCTTGCCGTCGGCGCCGCCGACCGTGGGCGTCCGGTCCTGAAGGACGCACGCTGCAAAATGCCGCAGTTCCTCGCGAAGGATGGGCGGCTGCCGGTCGTAGAGCACCGGACTGAACATCGGGTCCAGCTCCCGCATGCGGGTTCCATCATGCACAGCAACGCCCTGCGACTCGAGGTCAATGGTCGCCCGGCCGTGGGTGCCGACGACCTCAAGCCGGAAGTCGAAACGGGCGGGAAGGCTATCGGGAAGGATCCAGTTACTCTCGATGCAGCCCACACTGCCATCCCGGAAGTGCAGCGAACTGACCACGACATCGTCCACGCCTAAGTCGTTGAGGACCTTGCGTGCCGCACAGGCGTAGACGCGGCTGATCTCCGACCCGCCCATCCAGCGCATGGCGTCGATGTCGTGGACTTGTAGGAAGAACGGGAGCGTCACCCGACCGGCCAGCCGGCGGGCGCCAGCCAGCAGGTTGTTGCGGCGGGCGTACATGTACACCGGCTCGCCCACCTCTCCGCCGGCCACGGCCTCGTGGACCGAGTAGTAGCGCGGGTCGAACCGCAGGGTGAAGCCGACCATAAGCTTGACGCTGTTGCGCTCGGCCGCCGCGATGATGGCGTCGCAGCCTTCCAGCGTGGTGGCGAGGGGCTTCTCGACGAGAAGATGCTTGCCTGCCTGCGCCAAAGCCACCGCCGGTTCGACATGGGCCGGGTCGGGCAAGCAGATGGACACGGCGTCGAAGTCCGTTTCGTCCAGCAGTTGCTCCACACTGGAGTAGACCGGCACTCCAAACTGCCGGCGAACGCTGTCGGCCCGCTCCGGGTTAGTCTCCACAGCGGCCGCCAACGCCGTCTCCGCCAAACCTTGGTAGACTATGGCGTGGTTGGTGCCCATAACGCCCATGCCGAGCACGGCGACTCTCAGTCTCTCCACTTGCGCGCCTCCTCTCACTGTCCTGCTGTCAGTCGTGCCGCTAGGGTGAGGGCCATCGCCTTCGTGCCCACCCGGAGCGCCTCCTCGTCGAAGCGGAAGGCGCGATTGTGGAGCGGGATCACTGCTTCTCCCGGTTGCGTGCAGCCCACCTTCAGGTAGAGGCCCGGCACGCGGCTGGAATAGCAGGCGAAGTCCTCGCTGGTCATGGCCCGGTCCAGGCTGGCGACCACGGAGTGCTCCCCGAGGACGGCGCCCACCGCCTCCCGGGCGGCGCGGGCCAATGTCACGTCGTTCATCACCGGCAGGATCAGCGGGTAGTAGTCCAGTTCGTACCGGGCGCCCAGAGCCCGGCACACCCCGTCCAGTACCGCGTGCAGCTGCCGCGGCACGGTTTCGCGTATCAACTCAGCCGAGTTGCTTCGCACTGTGCCCGTGATGTCCACGCGGTCCGCGACGACATTGCGGCGATCGCCGCCACGAATGGTGCCGACAGTGATGACGAGGGGTTCGCCCGGGGATGTCTGGCGGGAAACGATGGTCTGCATCAGCGTCAGTATGTGGGCTACGGCCACGATGGAGTCCACTCCGGTGTGGGGCGCCGCTCCATGTGAGCCCTGGCCGAAGACGCTGACAGTGAAGTTGGCCGCCCCCGCCATGGCTGGCCCCTCCTCGATGCCCACCTGGCCGGCGTCAAGCCAGGGCCACAAGTGGAGGCCGTAGACCTCGTCCACCGGCGGGCTATCGAGTATGCCTGCCCGAACGAGCAGTTCGGCGGCCGAGGTGGCGCGCACCCCCTCTAGATAGGGCTTCTCGCCCTCGTCGTCTACGCGTGGCCGTTCCTCCGCCGGCTGGAAGATGAACTTAACCCGGCCGCGAAGATGCTCCCGGTCGTTTGCGAGCGCCCGCGCCACGCCCACGCCGATGGTTGTGTGCGCATCGTGACCACAGGCGTGCGACACGCCGGGGTTGAGCGATCTCCAGGGCAATCCCTCTGCCTCTTCGATGGGGAAGGCGTCCATGTCCACCCGTAGTGCCAGCGTGGGACCATCTCCCGCCCCTTCGAGTACGGTAGTGACGTCGGTTCCCAGTAGCCCCGTGGAGACGGACAGGCCCAACTGCGTCAGAGCCTCCGCCACCTGCGCCGCCGTCCGGTGTTCCTCGTAGCCTATCTCTGGGTGCGCGTGCAAGTCCCGCTGAAAGGCCACCAGCCAGTCGAGATCGGCGTCGATACGCGCCATGAGCAAGGTATTCCGGTCCGTCATTCGTTCCCCCAAGAGGAGATCGCGGCGCGGCCGCGAGGTAGTTGCTCGAGCAGATCGGACGCCAGCACGCCGCTATTGCCAAGCCGATCCCGGGCCCTTTCACCGGCGAGACCATGCAGATACACCCCCACCCGGGCGGCCGCGTACGGGTCTAGCCCCTGAGCCAGGAATGAGGCGATGGCCCCGGCGAGGACGTCTCCGGTGCCGGCGCTGGCGAGGGCGGAGTTCGCGAAGGGCGCCAGGCAGGTGCGGCCGTCGGAGCTGGCAACCACCGTGAACGCGCCCTTGAGCACCACGATCACGCCCCACCTACGCGCCGCGGAGCGAGCACACCCGAGCCGGTCTTCCTGTACTTCGGCGGTGGAGCAGCCGAGGAGCCTGGCCATCTCGCCGGGGTGCGGCGTCAGCACCGAACCCGACGGCAGATGCGGTAGAAGCGCAGTTCGAGCCGCCAGCAGGTTCAGGCCGTCGGCGTCCACCACCATGGGCGGGATCCCGGCGCCGGCTGCGTGTCCGGCCCCTTCTCGCGGCCGCGCCGGCACGAACCCGATCTCGCTCCGGGCCGAAGCGGCCTCGCCTGCGAGCAGTCGCTCCAAGAAGTCGGCCGCCGGCTTCTCCTGGGTCAGGCCCGGTCCCAGGAGCAGAGCCTGGTATTGGCCCAGCCGCGGGCGCAGTACCGGCACCGCCTCCGGACCAATGACGCCCAACTGCCCCGGAAGATGCAGGCGAGTTGCCTCTGGCACCACAGTGTCCGCCGCCGCGAGGACAGAGCCTACCGAGGCCAGCGTCACCAGCCCGCAGCCGGCGCGTGCCGCCCCGGCCGCTGCCAGCAGCCCTGCGCCCACGTAGTTGGCGGAGCCGCCCACCACCATGACGGAGCCGAATGTGCCCTTGTGGCCGTCGCGGGCCCGTGGTGGCAACGCCAGGGCGATCGAACTCGCGGTCAGTAGCTCCAGGTCGTCGCGGCCCACCGGCTCAGGAGGGAGCCCAATGTCAGCCACCACTAGATCGCCAACCCGCTCAGCACCGGGGAAGCGGAAGTGGCCCGGCTTGGGGAAGGCGATGGCGACGCTCACGGTGGCGTTGGGAGTGAGCGCGTCCACCTCCCCCGTGTCGGCATCCATACCGGACGGCAGGTCCACCGACAGCACCACCGGTCGCCGACGGTCCCCATGCGGGTGGCAGGGCCACTCGAGGGGCGGCCGCGCCAGGGCGCGCTCGGCGAGACAATCGCGGAGAGCGTCCAGGATCTTCGCCACCGTACCGGTTACGGGAGGACGCGATCCGGCACCCAGCAGGGCGTCGACCACGAGCGACGAATTCAGGAGACGAGCCCGAAGGCTGCTCACGGCCTCCTCGTCGTCACCGGCGGCGCAGGGGACTCCCAGCTTGGCCACCGGCTGCCACTGCCGATCCTCGGGTGGGCGCGGACGGACAAGGTGCACGTAGACCGGATGGCCGGCGGTGGCGAGATGGCGCGCCACGACAAGGCCGTCGCCGCCGTTGTTGCCCGGCCCAACCAGGATCACCACGTCGCCGGGGCCGCGCCTTTCGCGTAACAGCGCCTCGGCCACGGCCGCCACGCGAGACCCGGCCGTCTCCATCATCGCCTCGTAAGAGTAACCGTCGACGGCGGCCCGGTCCTCCAACCCCTTCATTTCGGCCACCCTAACAACCTTCATAACCGGTCCTCCGCCAACGCCCGTGAGCCGCCGCCTGGAGCCCTACACATAGTGCTGCCGGTGCTCCAGGTAGAAGTCGATGGTGCTCCGAAGCCCGTCCGCCAGCGACACGCGCGGCTGCCAACCCAGCTGCTCGCGGGCCCGGGTATAGTCACCGTAGTAGGAGCCGATGTCAATGGCGCGGCGCTCCTCCGGCCAGGGCACCAGCCGCCAACTGCCCCGCCCCCGGGCCTCCACCAGCATCTCTGCCAGCTGACGCAGCGAGACGGGTTCCGGCGATCCTAGGTTGTACACCTGCCCGTTGGCCTCATCGCTGGCCGCCGCCAGCAGCAGCGCGCTCACCACATCGTCCACATGGTTGAAGTCACGCAACTGGGTCCCATCGCCGTAGATCTCGATCTCCCTTTCGTCCACCACCAGGCGTAGCCACCAGCCCAAGAAGGTCTGCCGCGAGTCCACGATGCGCATGCGCGGGCCGTAGGTGTTGGTCAGGCGCAGGCTGGTGGCGCGCACTCCATAGACGTTGCTGTAGACGATGTGGTACCACTCGCCCGCCATCTTGTTGATGCCGTTCACATCGGTAGGGTGCATCAGGTGCCGCTCGTCCACGGGCAGATAGTCGGGCTTGCCGTATTGCTGTCGCGTTCCGGCGTAGACGACCTTCACCGACGGGTTGTGCTTGCGGCAGGCCTCCAGGATGGAGAGCTGGCTACGGCAGTTTATGTCAAGATCGGTGTAGGGGTCCTGCATGGAATCCAGGTGACTGACCTGCCCAGCGAGGTTGAACAGGTAGTCCTGTCCCTGCACGAGGTGGTTCATGCTGTACTCGTCGCGCACGTCCGCGATGTTCACCCGCACCCGATCGCGAACCGGCTCGATGTTGTGCAGGTTGCCGCCGTAGCGCGGGATCAGCGAGTCTACCAGGAGCACCTCGGCGCCTAGGTCGACCAGGGCCAACGCCAGGTTGCTCCCGATGAACCCCAAGCCTCCCGTTATCATCACCCGGCTGCCTTGGTAAGCGTCTCGGAGCCGAGTACCCCCTCTGTCAGTCATTCCAGTACCTCTAGCTCAGTGATGAGCGCCCAGTCGGCGCCGGCGACCGTACTCGCGCCGGTCACCAGCAGCCGCGGATAGCCGATGCGGTCGGAATCGTACATTCCCGCGATCAGGCGGTACCGGCCCGGCGCGACGTCCGTCGGCACGGCGATGGGATGTGGGTCCCGAATCACCTCGCCGGTGAGCCAACCACGGGTCGGGCGGACACCGGCGGCGGGAACACCGTCGTGCGCCGCCCACACTCTCCCCTCCCCGTCGGTAAGGTGCACGAACACGGTGAGGTTACGGTCGAACGGGGCCAACGCCTGCCACACCAACTCCAGGTCAATCGTCTGTCCGCGCCGCGCCGGCGCGATCGTCTCCGTTAGGCCCAGTAGGGTCGCCCGTCCACCTAGCTCCACCCTAACGGTCACTGGGCGCTCCGGAATCTCAAGGGTCCGCTCCACTCCACCCACGAAGACGCGTCCGAGGGCCACCTCCTTGGCTGTGCGGCCGACTCGCAGCGTCAGATCCCATTCGCCCCGGGGTGTATCGGCCGGAACGGCGAATCGCATTCGGAGGCGAAGAGCGCTTCCTGGAGTCGAGGTCCCATCGCCGCTGATTGCCTGCGTCCGGAGAGAGCGCGCCTCTCCTGCTTGGGTAAGCACCGCCTCGGCGCCGCTGAAGTCTCCGAGGTCTACCCCCTCCCACCACAGGGAGACCTCGATGTCCTGGCCCGGCTGCACCACCGTGGGAGCCACCGTCGCGCCCACCAGCGGGCCCGGCCCCACGAAGACCGCCTGAGCCACGACGCTGTCGAGCGGGGCGCCGCTTCCCTCAATCGAAACTTCCCCTGCTTTGAGGCGGGTGAATGCCAGTCGCTCCGGTCCGATCTGAAGGGCATACGGCTGGGCGGCATCCTCGTAGAAGCCGACCTCCACCGTGGCCGCCAGATCAGGCATGTCCGCCGGCAGCGCGAGGCTAATGAGTTGGTACGCTTCGTCACCCAGCCGCCAGTCACTGGTGGGATAGGTAAGGGCATCCGATTGTGACCACAGGAAGCCGGCCTCGTCGCGCAGATGGGCGAAGACGGTGACCGCGTGCCCACCGGGTGCCGGTGCCGATACTCGGTAGTGCACCACCACCTCAAGGCTCTTCCCGGCGCGGACCGCGTCAGGGAGCTCCACAGCCAAGACCTGAAGCGCCGGCCCCGGCCAGGGCGCCTGAACCTCCGCCAGCCAGGCGACGGTGCTGCTGGAACCGGGCTCCACCGTCCATGCCTGGAAGCTGCTGGCCTCGTGCTGAAGCTCTGCGCGGCCAGCGAGCACCTTCATCAGCGGCTCGGCGAGCGGGCGCGACGCCGGCACGAACACCGAAGTCTTCTCGGCGGGAAGCAGCAGGCTGGTGCTGCCGTCGAAGTAACGTGGCCGGATCTCAGTGAAGCCCAGGTACTCGAACGACAGCCGGTCGAGGTCAGCGGCGTACTCGCTGCTGACGAGAGCCGGGCCCGTCTCGCCGGAACGCCGCAGGTGACGAGCAATGTCGGCCAGATCGGCGCGATAGACGTCGCGAACCTCGGGGTGTGCGGGCCAGACGAGAAAGTAGCCGTACAGCGCCATTCCCGCTTCCAGCGCCAGGGCCGCCACAAGGGCCACCGATGCCAGGCGCCTCCCGGCCGGGCCGGAGACACCTCGCAGCGCCTCCAACGCGCCCAGGGCGGCGAGCACATACACCGCCGGCATGGCCCCCACCGCTCGCAGCGTGGATGGAGAGCTGCCGGTGACGGCGCTTGCCGCCAGGTTGACCACCGCCCAGATGGCAAGAAACGCAAACTGCGGCTGGTCTCGTCGCCGCCAACACAACCAGAGACCGAAGTAGCAGGCGAGACCGATCGGCAGGCAGAACACCGGCCGTCCGGCCACGTTGTAACGCCACTCCGGGTCACCAACGAAGGCGAACATCCCCGCCACCCGCAAGGCGCTGCGAAGCACGGGCAGAGGGTCGCCGGCCCGCAAGGCGGTAAGCTCATAGCTCAGGTCTTGCACACGCACTCCCGCCTCCGGCACCTTCGCCCAGTGCAGCGCCAGGGGCGCGCCGAGAACCAGAGCCAAGGCTGACGCTGCCAGAAGGCCCGCTGCGGCGCGACGCTCGCCCCGCGCGAGCATCCAGAAACCGAAGAGCACCACCGTTGCGACGCCCAGAGCGGACGAGGAGTACGTATACAGGCTGAGACCAAGGGCCACGCCGCCCACGGCGTACCATAGGCGGCGCCCCTCCTCGAGGCCACGCCACAGCAGGTAGTAGGCTACGGTAAGGAACGCCGGCAGCCAGATGGCGCGCAAGGAGACGCGACTATCCATCAGGTGCCAGAGAGACACGGCCGCCAGGAACACGGCCACGGTGGCGGCCGCTTGGCCCCACAGCCTTCGCGCCAGACTCCACAGCGCCGCGATGCCGATCAGGCCCCCGGCCACGGCCGGCAGGCGTAACGCCAGCAGATTCTCTCCGAAGAGGGCCAGAGTAGCCGTCACGAGGTAGGCGAAGAAAGGCTCATTGCCGCCGTTCAGGTCGAAGAACACCGGGTACTGCCCGGAACGAACCTGCTCTACGAAGACGGTCTTGAAGACCTCATCGTGCTGCAGGCCGGGCGGAACACCGTCCAGCGCTACCAGGCGCAATCCCGCAGCCAAGCAGAGAAGCGCAGCCGCGACCCACAGTCGTCGGCGGCATGTCTGCACGCCGCCTGGGTGGGCTCGGCTGGGCTCAGGGGCCGGACGGGAGAAGGTGGAGAGCATGGCCCGATTATAGGGAGGGCCTGGGTAGGGCGCCAGGGTAGCTCTGGCGCGCCCACCCGACCGTCACTATAATGCCGGTGCGGAAGCGAACGACCAAGGATCAGCAACGCCATCGCCATGCGAATCGCCCTAGACGCCCGACTGCTCCACTACCGAAAGGCCGGCATCGGACAGTACATCCTGCGCCTGCTGGAAGGTCTGGACGCCCTGGCTCCGGAGGAGGAGATGGTCATCCTCCGAAGCCGCAAGCAGCGGGACACTGATTTGCCTCGGACGCGCTTCGGGTCAGTACCACTGTGGACGCCGCCGCACAACCGGTTCGAGCAGTTCGGTCTGCGCGTGGAGCTATCGCGGCTTCACCTGGACCTCCTCCACAGCCCGGACTTCATCCCCCTCTTCTACCGTCACTTTCAGTCTGTCATTACCGTGCACGACCTGGCCTTCCTGCTCTACCCCCATCTCCTCACGCGGGAAAGCGCCCACTACTACGGCCAGATCGACCAGGCTGTGCGCAGCGCTGACCACATCATCGCCGTCTCGGAGACGACCAAGAAAGACGTGATCCGACTGTTGGGGGCGCCGGAGGAGAAGGTCACCGTCATTCCGGAGGCGGTCAACCCAATCTACCGCCAGCTAGAGGCCGGAGACGTGGTGGCGGAGGTCCGCCAGCGCTACCACCTGCCGGAGCAATACGCCATCTTTGTGGGCACCATCGAGCCGCGCAAGAACTTGCCGACGCTTATGCGGGCCATCCGCCGGCTCAAGGATCAGCATCATACCGAACTCGTGTTGGCCGTGGCCGGGCAATGGGGCTGGCTGTACGACGACGTCCTCCACCTGCACGAGGAGCTCAAGCTGCAGGACCTGGTGCGGTTTCTCGGACGAGTGTCGGACGAGGACCTGGTTGCCTTGTACAACGGCGCCTCCGTGCTCGCCTATCCGAGCCACTACGAGGGCTTTGGCCTTCCGCCACTGGAGGCCATGGCCTGCGGAACACCGGTGATCGTGTCCAACACCTCCGCTCTCCCTGAAGTCGTGGGCGACGCGGGCCTGCTCGTCACGCCTGAGGACGATGAGGGTCTGACAGTTGCCCTGCTTCGGGTTCTGTCCGACCCCGAGCTGCGCGACGCACTCATCAGGAGAGGGCTCCAGCGCGCCTCCGGCTTCACCGTTACCGCGATGGCAGAGAAGTCCCTCGCTCTCTACCGATCCGTCCTCGCTACCTAGGCCGGGGACTGAGGTGCGTATCGCCTTCGTTGCCCAGAGGATGGTCTACCCGCCGGACGCGGGCACACCCATCCGCAACTTCAACCTAGCCCTGCAGACGGCCCGCAATCACGATGTGACAGTGTACGGGTTCTCCGAGGAGGCCCTCCACCCGGAACCGCTCGCCCAGCTAGGTGCGTCGTTGCGGTTGATTCCCGCCCCGCCGCGCCGCACGCGCCTGCGGCGCCTGGCCGACCTTGTCGTCAGCCGGGAACCGGACATGGCCCATCGCTCACGGTCCACCGCGTTGCTGCGTCTTCTCGAGGACGACCTGCCCCGCCTCCAGCCAGATGTGGTACAGCTGCAGGCCCTAGATACGGCGTACGTGTTGCCTACCGTCCGCGCCGCCGCCCCTCGGGCCACCGTCATCCTAGACCAGCACAACGCTGAGTACGTCCTCCAGCAGCGAGCTCTGTCAGTGGACTGGACCCGGCCGTCACGCTGGGCCCCTGCCCTCTACTCTGCCCTGCAGGTCCGTCGACTCAGACGCTACGAGCGCGCCGTGTGCCGCGAGTGCGACGTCGTCCTGACGGTCTCCGCCGAAGACGGCGCCGCCCTCGAGCGTCTCGGTATCAGCACTCCCCGAGTGGTAGTCCCCAACGGCGTGGACCTCTCCGCCTACCGCGGCACCACTCCCGCGGAGGAGTTGACGGCGCTGCCGGGCCCCCACTTCGTCTTCCCCGGGAAGATGGATTTCCGCCCCAACGTGGACGCTGCCATCTGGTTTGCGCGCGTGGTGCTCCCGGCGGTTCGGCAGCGCATGCCGGAAGCTACCTTCTGGGTGGTGGGCCGCGACCCCACTCCCGACGTGCTCGCCCTGCATAGCTTGCCCAACGTACGGGTGACCGGGCCGGTGCGCGACGCTCGTCCGTACATTGCCGCCGCCACCGCCGTTGTGGTTCCCCTGCGCATGGGTGCGGGCACCAAGCTCAAGGTGCTGGAGGCAGCGGCCCTGGCGCGCCCCCTGGTACTGACAAGCATCGCCGCCGAAGGGTACACTGTGGTCAATGAGCGCGATGCCCTCCTGGCCGACACGGCTGACGGACTGGCCCTTGCCTGCCTGCGGGTGGCGAACAACCCGGTCGAGGCGGCCGCCTTGGGTGACAGCGCCTACCGCAACCTCGCTGTTCCCCTGGACTGGAGCCGCGTGTACGAGAGACTGGAGGCGGTGTATGCCGGATCGATCCCGAGCTAGGCTGGCTCTGCTTAGGGTGGCAGCGGGGCTGGCTTCTCCCGGACGAGCAACGCGGACGGGAGAACTGCGGCTGCTGGTGGTGCGCCCGGATCATTTGGGCGACTTGGTGTTCCTCTCGCCGGCGCTCACCGAGTTGCGGGCCAGCCTGCCCGAAGCCCACATCACGCTGGCCGTCGGGCCCTGGGGCGCCGGCACCGCCCAACTGCTGCCCCAGGTCGATCGGGTGGAGACGCATCCCTTCCCCGGCTTCCAGCGCGGCCCCAAGCCGTCAGCGGTGGCCCCCTACGCCCAGGCCGCTCGGCTCGCCGCCCACTGGACCGGGCGCTACGACGCCTGCCTGATCTCCCGGCCCGACCACTGGTGGGGCGCGATGGCCGCCGCCTTTGCCGGCATCCGGTCCATAGTCGGCTGGAGCACCCCCGAGACCAAGCCCTTCCTCACCGAGGCGCTCCCTATCGTTACCGGCCGCCACGAGGTCGCGACTAACCTGGCCCTGATCCGCCACTTCGTCGCCGAGCGTGGCCGCGCTGCTTCCTCCGCCCCGCCCACGCCGGGCAGCCCTCCGCTAGCCCTGCAGGTGCCGAGAGCCGATGCGGAAGCGGCGGAAACGTGGCTGAACCGAGTGCTGGGAGAGGGAGCGGGCTACGTCTGCGTGCATCCGGGAGCCGGTGCTCCCACCAAGCTCTGGCCTGAGGGGCAGTTCCGTGGCCTGATCAGGGAGTTGCACGATAGGACTGGCCTGCCGATTCTGGTCACCGGCAGCTTGGAGGAGGCAGACCTGGTGGAGAGCACGGCATCTGCTTCGCTGGGAGCCATACCGACGCCCGGCGAGTTCACCGTGCCCCAGCTAGCCTGGGTTCTGTCTCGCGCCCGGGTGTGCGTCGGATCCGATAGTGGGCCGCTGCACTTGGCGTCAGCGCTCGACGGGCGCACCGTGCACATCTACGGTCCCGCCGACGAGGCCAAGTTCGGCCCCTGGAGCCCTCCGGAGCGCCATCAGGTGCTAAGGGCGGACGTGTCGTGCCGGCCCTGCGGAGACCTTCAGGAGTGCCATGTCGATCCCCCGCTGGCCTGCATGACCGAGGTACCGGTCGCCGACGTCCTCGAGGCTGCCCTGTCGCTACTCTAGGCCGCCTGCGGTCCCACGCCGGAAGGGCTCGAGAAAATCCCAAGGCGTTGCCGAGCCCACCGGCCACTCTCCCGCCGCCGCCTGCAGGTCCACCCCCGCCTCGCGCAGGGCCTGCTCCACCTGGCCTCGGCCGTAGCCGATCGTCGCGGCCAAGGCCCGGCCGACTCGTTCATCGCCGCGAGAGAAGACGGCCTGGAGCCTTCCCCAGCGCGGGCTCTCGGCCCGCACATCCACGGCAGACCCGCGCAGGCCCCGCTCGAACAGCCTCATGCGACGCCCAATGACGGCGGTCGGGGCCATGCCGTGCCACTGGAAGGGTGTCGATGCCTTGGGGACGAAGCCGGCAACGTTGGCCACGATTCGGCGGCGGAAGAGCGAGCGGATCTCCAGCACTAGATCAGCCGCCGCCTGCGCGTCTGCATCGGTCTCTGTGGGTAGACCGAGCATGAAGTAGAGCTTGAGTTCGGCCAGACCGTGTCGCTCTGCTACCTCGGCGGCACTCAGGATCTCCTCGCGATCCAGGTGCTTGCCGATCTCGTCGCGCAGCCGCTGGCTCCCGGCCTCGGGCGCGATCGTAAGGCTCTCGTTGCCGGCCGCGACCAGCAACCGGGCTAAGTTGTCATCGAGGGTGTCAGCCCGCAAGGACGAGACCGAGACCCTGGCTCCCCGCGCGACCAGGTTCTCCAGCACCGGACGCAGACCCCTCCAGTCGGAAAGGGACGGGGCCAGTAGACCGATGGTGCGCCCCTCGTTGACGGCCACCTCGGCTGCCTGCAGCACCTTCTCCGGGGAGCGTCCTCGCAGCGGCCGGTAGATCTGCCCCGCCAGGCAGAAACGGCAGCCCCGGGCACAGCCCCGCGCGGCCTCCACCAGGTGCATATCCCCGAACTCGGTGAAGCGCGTGCTCACGGCCGTATCCGCCGGCCACCGGTCCAGGTCCCGCGTCCACTGCCGCTGGACCGGGCGCGGCGGAGACCCTGAGGCGGCGCGGTCGGGAACGTAGACGCCGGGTACCCCGGACAGGGCGCCCAGGTCCGGGGGCTCCTGAAGCGTGGCCGTGAGCGCGGGGACGAGCGTGTCTACCACTTCCTCGATCTCTCCGATGTAGGCCGCGTCCACCACCGCCGCCAGCGGCGCTGGGTTCCCCGTGACGGCGGCGCCGCCCGCTATCACTAGGGGCCAGCCGCCCCTGTCCTCGGCCAAGGGTGGGATACCGGCCTCGCGGAGAACCTGGACGAGATGGATGTAATCCAGCTCGTAGGAAACGGAAAACGCCACCACAGCGAAGTCCGTCAGGGGGCGCTGAGACTCGAGAGATACCAGCTCCAGGTCGCCGCTCCGCCGGCCCAAGTTCAGGAACACTCTTTCGCAGACGACGTCCTCGCGCGAGTTGAGCAGGCGGTACACCGACTGCAGCCCGAGGCTGCTCATGCCGACGTAGTAGGGGCTGGGATACACGAGGGCGATGGGCAGCCTGCCACCCCAGTCCTTGACCACCGCGCCTTGCTCGGCAGCGAGGAGCGTCCTTGCCTTCTCCACCAGCGACCAGGCTACTGCCAAGTCCACCTCCCTCGCCGAGCCGGCCGATCACCAAGGGCGGCGGATGTGTCCGCCGCCCTCAGGTCGCGTCCGGTGGTCGGGCTACCGCCCTTTAGGAGCACTGGGAGAAGCCGCAGCTGGGGCAGACTACGCAGCCCTCCTTGAACTGGACGATGGATCCGCACTCGGGACACTCGGGGCTGAAGTCCATGGTGTAGGTCACCTTCTTCAGCTCCTGGCCACCGTTGACGTCCAGGTGCCGCTCGATCGCCTTCCCGATGGCATCGGCGCAGGAGAGCGTCACGCTGCCATTGTGCCACGCCGGAGACGGACAGCGAATGCCCTTGAGTTCCTTGATGACTTCCGTCACCTCAATGCCGGAGCGTAGCGCCAGCGAGATCAGGCGCCCGATGGCCTCCGACTGCGACGCGGTGCAGCCACCCGACTTGCCCATCTGCACGAACACCTCGCAGAGGCCGAACTCGTCCTCGTTTATGGTGATGTAGGCCTTGCGACCACATCCCAGGGGCACGCGCTCGGTGATGCCGTGGGTGGTGACCGGGCGTGGCCGGGGCGCCCGGAGCTGGTCCGTCTCCGCTGCCGGGGCGGACGTCTCCGAAGCGCTCGATGTACCACGCGTCAGAACCTGGGACTGGCGGCTGCCGTCTCGATAGACGGTGATGCCCTTGCATCCCGAGGAGTAGGCAAGTCGGTAGGCGGTGGCCACATCCTCCATCGTCGCCGCGTTGGGGAAGTTGATCGTCTTGCTCACCGCGTTGTCGGTGAAACGCTGCACGGCGGCTTGCAGACGAACGTGCCACTCGGGCGAAATGTCGTGCGCCGTCACGAAGACGTTGGCCAGGTCCTCAGACACCTCCACGTCGCTGAGGCTTCCCGAGGCCGCCACCTTCTGGGCCAGGTCGTCGCTGTAGATCCCGCGCTCCCGAAGAACCCGCTCGAAGGTCGGGTTGACCTCCACGAACTCCTGGTCGTCAAGTACGTGACGGGTGAAGGCAAGAGCGAACACCGGCTCGATGCCGCTGCTGCAGCCGGCGACGAAACTGATGGAACCGGTTGGCGCGATGGTGACCGTCGTCGCATTGCGAATCCCATGGTGGGCCACCCGCTGGGCCAGCCCCTGCCAGTCGAAGGGGGGAGCGTCCGGCATGCGTCCGAAGTTGCCGGTGGAGACCGGCAGGTAACCTTCCTCGTAGCGGGAGCCGCGGAACGCGGGGAAAGCGCCCCGACGCTCGGCAAGCTCGGCCGACGCCTCCTTGCTCCAGTAGGACACCGCCTCCATCACCGACGTGGCCGCAGCTTCGCCGGCCGGCGAATCGTAGCGCAGGCCCAGCTGGAACAGCATGTCGGCGAAACCCATGACGCCCAGCCCGATCTTGCGCGTCTTGAGGGTGGCGTCGGCGATCTCAGGCAAGGGGAAGCGGTTGATGCTGATGACGTTGTCGAGGAAGTGAACCGCGAGGAAGATGGTCTCCCGCAGCTTGTCCCAGTCCAGGCGGCCGCCGTGCACCATGTTACTGAGGTTGATGGATCCCAGGTTGCAGCTCTCGTTGGGCAACAGAACCTGCTCGCCACAGGGGTTGGTCGACTCGTAGTCGCCCAGGTGCGGCGTCGGGTTGAAGCGGTTCATCCGGTCCAGGAAGATGATCCCGGGCTCACCGTTCCGCCAAGCCGCCTCTACGATCCGAGTCAGCACCTCGCGGGCGTTCAGCTGGCCGACCACCTCCCCCGTGCGCGGGTTGACCAGCGAGTAGTCGCCGCCTGCCTCCACCGCATCCATGAAGGCATCGGTAACAGCCACGCTGATGTTGAAGTTCGACAGCACACCTTCTTGGCTCTTGCAGTCGATGAACTCCAGGATGTCGGGATGGTCCACCCGCAGCACGCCCATATTGGCGCCGCGACGCTTTCCCCCCTGCTTGATCACATCGGTGGCCGCGTCGAAGACCTTCATGAACGAGATGGGACCGCTGGCGATGCCGCCGGTGGAGCGCACCATGTCACCGGAAGGGCGCAGGCGCGAGAAGCTGAAGCCGGTGCCGCCGCCACTTTGGTGAATGAGGGCCGTGCTGCGTACGGCCTCGAAGATGCTGCGCATGTCGTCCTCGACGGGCAGGACGAAGCAGGCACTGAGCTGACCGATGTCAGTCCCGGCGTTCATGATGGTGGGCGAGTTCGGCAGGAAGTCCAGGTCGGCCATGACGCCGTAGAAGTCCGCCGCCACCGCCTCAACGCTGGGGGAGAGCTCGAGATCGCGGTCGGCGGCTGCCACCGTCTCGGCGACGCGAACGAACATCTCCTTGGGCGACTCGACCGGCAGGCCGCTGCCGTTCTTGCGCAGGTAACGCCGCTGCAGAAGCTGCACTGAGTTCTCAGTCAGACGCGGCTCTGGAAAGCGCGCGTCGTCGGCCGGGTTTCTCTCCATCACACTACCTAGGCCTCCATGTCCGTGGGCTCACCCATCATCTCTTCGATCTCACGCCGTATGCTGTCCAGGTCGGTCAGGGGTACGTAGACAGAGGCGAAGCGGACGTAGGCCACCTTGTCGATGTGGCGCAGTCGCTCCATGACCATGTCGCCGATGGCACGGCTAGGGATCTCCGCCTTGCCACCCGCGACCACCGCATCTTGCACCTCGGCCACCATGCGCTCGATCACCTCGGAACTGACCGGGCGCTTCGCACACGCCTTGCGCACGCCCGCCATCACCTTCTCTACCTCGAACTCCTCCCGCCTACCATCCCGCTTGATGACCCAGACGGTAGGCGCGAGGCGCTCATAGGTAGTGAAGCGGCCCGCGCAGTTGGTGCACTCACGACGGCGTCTGATGCCGTCGTCGGTGTCGCGTGTATCGAGCACGCGGTACTCTTGAGATCCGCAGTAGGGGCACTTCACGCCGTTCCTCCACAACACAATCGTCAACCCATAGTGGTTGATCCGCTCCGGCATACTACCGGTAGAGCCTGTGGAGTATACGACTGTCGGGGACCGGCGTCAAAGCTTGAGGCAGGGCTCGAGCATTAAGAACCGCGACCAGTGTGATCGCGTGGCGCGGCGCCGGCCGGCAGGAGAAACCGACCGGCGCCCTATGGGCAACTGAAGGTGTGGGGCGCCGGCTAGCGTCGGCGCAGGAAGGCGGGAATGTCTATGTCGTTGCTGGACACCGTCTTGACCGGGAACTCGCGGATGTTGGCCCGCGCCACCGGCGCGCTATCATCAAAGCCGGTCGCTACAACGGTGATGTGTAGTTCGTCGTCCAGTTCGGGATCCACCACGGCGCCGAAGATGATGTTGGCCTCGGGGTGGGCCGCTTCCTGCACGATGGCAGCCGCCTCATTGACCTCGTGGAGCGTAAGGTCGGGACCACCGGTGACGTTGAACAGAATGCCCTTGGCTCCCTCGATACTTATGTCAAGCAGCTCGGAGGTTACGGCGCGCTGCGCTGCCTCCAGGGCCCGCTTGTCGCCGTTGCCGACGCCGATCGCCATGAGGGCAGTGCCGCCCTTTTCCATGATGGTCTTCACGTCGGCGAAGTCAAGGTTGATCAGGCCGGGAACGGTAATGAGTTCGGAGATGCCCTGGACACCCTGGCGCAGTACCTCGTCGGCCAGGGCGAAGGCAGCGTTCATCGGAGTCTTGTTGTTGACCACAGCCAGCAGGCGGTCGTTCGGGATAATGATGATCGTATCCACGGCCTCTTTCAGCTTGGCCAGACCTTGCTCCGCTACCTGTGCCCGCCTGCGGCCCTCGAAGGAGAACGGCCTCGTTACCACCGCGACCGTGAGCGCTCCCGCCTCGCGGGCGATGCGGGCCACAACTGGGGCCGCGCCAGTGCCGGTGCCACCGCCTTCGCCCGCGGTGACGAATACCATGTCGGCGCCCTGCATTGTCTCGTAGAGCTCGTCAGAGCTCTCCTCGGCCGCCTTCTGGCCCAGCTCCGGGTCACCGCCCGAGCCCATCCCTTTGGTGACCTTGTCTCCGATCCGGATGCGCCGCGGAGCACGCGACAGCATCAGCGCCTGGCCGTCGGTGTTGACGGCGATGAACTCCACCCCTTTCACGCCGGCCTCGATCATTCGGTTGACGGCGTTGGTGCCTCCGCCGCCCACCCCGATGATCCGTATCTGCGCGAAGTTCTCCGGCAGCTCCTGCTTCGCCATGCCCACCTCTCCTTAGGCCTTCCCCACTCCCCTTAGCTGCTGCTGCCCTCTAGGCTTTTGTCGCGGCCGGGTAGAATCCCCCTGAAGACTCTGCCGACCTTGCCCAGAAGTCCAACTTCCTCCGTCCCGTTCGAGGCATCGGGCTGCCGCATGCCCCAGAGTAGAAGTCCTGTCCCGGTTGCGTGTGCCGAAGCCCCCGCTACCTCCAGCAGTCCCCCCACTCGCTGCGGCGTCAATATGCGTACCGGCATGCCCAGCACTTCCGAGCCCAGTTCCGCTATACCCGGCAGGTTCGCCAGCCCGCCGCAGAGCGCTACCCCCGCCGACAGTAGACCGTCGTAGGACGAGCGCCTCAACTCCCGCAGGACCAGGGAGAAGATCTCTTCCACTCGCGCCTCAACGATCTCCACCACGTCCCGCCTAAGCACATCACTGGCGCCGTTGCGATCGAACCCCGGCACCCGCACCGTCTCGCTTGCGTCCAGATCTTCGGGCCGGCAGTGCCCGAAGCGAAGCTTGGCGTCCTCAGCCAGCGACACCGGACAGTGCAGACCCACGGCCAGATCATTGGTCACGTGGTTCCCGCCGGTCGCAATGGAAGCCGTGTGCCAGACGCCGCCATTCAGGTAGACAGCAATATCGGTGGTACCGCCGCCTATGTCAAGTAGAGCCACCCCCATATCACGCTCGTTCTCGGTAAGTACTGCTTCGCCCGAAGCAAGAGACGAGAGTATGAGGCCGGCGACTTCCACGCCCACGTTATCAATGCAGCGGACCACGTTCCGAACGGTGCTGGCCAGGGCCGTAACCACGTGCACCTCGGCCTCGACTCGGTACGCCGCCATTCCCAGAGGGTCGCGCACTTGGACGTTCCCGTCAAGCCAGTATCCCCTGGGCACAACGTGGAGCACCTGGCGCTCCGGGGGCAGAGCGACCGTTCTCGCTTCTTCGAGGGCGCGTTCGAGATCGGCCGACTCGACACCGCGCAGGGGATGGGCGACCGCCGCCTCGCCCCGGGAGTTGTGGGACAGAAGGTGCGGCCCGCCGACTGCTACAAGGGCACGCTCGAACCGGGAGCCCGAGGTGCGCTCGGCCTGCTGGATGGCCTCCGACAGACACTCGGTCGCGGCGCCCAGGTCGGCGACGATGCCCTTCTCGACGCCCCGCGAGGGGGACACGCCGGCGCCCACAACCCGGACGCCGTTGCCGTCAGGCACTCCCACCAGAGCGGTGACTTTGGTGGATCCGATATCGATGGCAGCGATACGGCCTCTCAAGCACTATCCTCCGGCGGAGCAGGTCTCGCACTTGCCCGAGACGCTCCGCTACCCACCGTCATCATCGATAGTAGGCCCCATCGATCGCAGAGACGTCAATCAGCTCGGGAACACGCTCTTCGTCTGCAAGATCGGACTCCAGCTCGGCCAGTACGGTCAGTCGGGTCTCGAGGTCGCTCGCGTCACCGAGATAGACCGGATACCCGCGCTCGGACTGCACCTCGAACCCACGAACCGAATGGTACAGGTATTCGTCCCGGTCGGGAAACGCGGCGCGCATGGCTGCCAGCCCGGCAAGGATGCGGGGAGTGATGGAGCGGACTCCGCTGTCGCCCTCGACCAGGCGTAGCGCCGGCAGGTCTTCCACGTGCCCAAACGGCGACATTAGGCCGGACTCCTCCGCCACCCAGTACTCCTCATCGCCCAGGCGCACGGTGGCCAATGGAACATCCTCACGGATACCGACGCGAATCCGCGCCGGCCAACCCACGCTGACCGTGGCCTCTACCACTCCCGGTAACGCCTCGATCCGCTCCCTGACCGAATCGGGAACGAGCGACACCGACCAGGAATCCGCCAGCTCGCTCGCCTGCACTACCGTCTCGGGCGCAACTAGGTCGCAGCCGGCAACCTCGACCCACTGGACCCGCCAGCGCTGGGAGCCGCGCATGGTCAGCAGCAGCCAAAGGCACAGGGCCAGAAGCAGCAGGCTAGCCAGCCGGCCGCCGGCCCACTCCGCCAGCGCCCGGCCTACGGAGACCCGGCGGCGCGGCGCCATCATGGGCTGCCGCTCTCTGCCGATCCGTCTTCCAGCGGTCGGCCACCGGCTGAGTCGCCCGGCGGCAGACTGTCGGCACGGACGGTAGCCAGTGAAAGCTGTCGATCCAGGTAGCGCTCCCATCCTAGGGACACGAGCCGTGATACCAGGGCGGGGAAGTCGAGACCGCCCGCGCCCCACAACTTGGCGAACATGCTGATGTCGGTGAAGCCGGGAATGGTGTTGGCCTCGCTCAGGTAGAGGTCGCCCGTGTGCCGGTCGAGAAGGAAGTCCACTCGAGCCATTCCCGCCAGATCCAGCGCCAGGAACGCCTCGATCGCCAGACCACGAACCCTCTCGGAGAGACCAGCCGGGATGTTGGCAGGTACCTCCGTACGAGAACCGGCGTCGGCGTACTTGGCTTCGTAGTCGTAGAACTCACGCCCGGGGATGACCTCGCCCACTGCGCTCGCAGCCGGCTCATCGTTGCCAAGAACGCTCACCTCAAGCTCGCGCGCGTCCACGCCCTGCTCGACGATGACCCGGCGATCGTAGCGGCTGGCAGCAAGCAGAGCCGGCCGCAGTTCGGCGCGCGTGCGAGCCTTGGTGATCCCGACACTGGAACCCAGGTTGGCCGGCTTGACGAACATAGGAAACTCGAAGCCCCGCTCCAGGCGATCGGCCACCGCCTCGACATCGCGCCTGATCTCCGCCCGGGTGGTGGTGGCAAAGTCGACTACCGGCAAGCCCGACGCCCGGAGCAGCAACTTCTGCGCAATCTTGTCCATCCCCACGGCGCTTCCCAGTACGCCCGAACCGACGTAGGGCATCTCCGCCACTTCCAGCAGGCCCTGGAGGGCGCCATCCTCGCCCAGAGTGCCGTGCAGCACGGGGAAGACGAGATCAGCGGCAGAGTCGCTCGTGCTGGCGGAGGCCGCAGAATCGCTGCCGCCGGGAAGCAGTGGCCTGCCTCCTGAGGCTGCGCCCTCAGCCCCGCTCAGCATGGGAAGCGCGGCCCCCGGCGACAGCTGACGCCCTCCATCAAGCCTCCAGGCGCCATCCTTGCCGATGTAGACGGGCAGCACGTCGTACCCCGCCTCCTGCAGCGCCCGCATGACCGACTGCGCCGATCGTACCGAGACCTCGTGTTCTCCGGAGACGCCGCCGTACAGAACAGCGATACGCTTGGGCTCCTTCATTCCAGCCTTCCCAAGGTCAGGCCGCCGAGGAATCTCACTTCCGGCTCGAGCATAACGCCAAACCGCCTCCAGACCGCCTCGCGGCCCACTTGCATCAAGCCCACCACGTCGGCCGCGGTGGCGTTGCCGCGGTTGATGACGAAGTTGGCGTGTCGATCAGAGTATACCGCATCGCCCACGGCGTGTCCCTTGAGTCCGCACTGATCCAGCAGCCGTCCGGCGGACCTACCCGGCGGGTTACGGAAGACGCAGCCACTACTGGGGCCACCAGGCTGGCTGCGGCGGCGCGCCCGCCCGAACTGCTCCAGCCTCCCCAGGCAGGAACTGGCGTCGTCCGGCTGTAGCCCAAGACCCACCCGCAGCACGGCGAGCGGCCCGACCTCTTGGGCCAGAGCCGATGTCCGGTAAGCAAGGCCCAGGGACGCGGCACTCTCCCGGGTGCGCCCGCCCGAACGCACTACCTCGGCGTCCAGGACAACATCCGCCATGCTGGTACCGAAGGCACCGGCATTACCGACGACCGCGCCGCCCGCCGTCCCGGGGATTCCCGCGGCCCACTCGAGCCCGGAGAGCCCGTGTCGCGCCGTCCAGCGGGCCAGGTTCGCAAGCGGTAGGCAGGCATCGGCGACCACCCGGGCCGTAGCTGACTCATCCTCCGTGGTCTCGATCGCTGGCTGCGCCGCCGGATCATGGTAGACGATGACCAGGCCGTCATACCCGTCGTCGGCGCAGATCACGTTGGAGCCCTCACCCAGCACCACCCAGCGGACCTCCTCATCCCGAGCCCACTGCGCCAGGCGAACCACCAGATCGGCGTCGCCCACCTGGGCGAAGTAGCGGGCCGGACCGCCGACCCGCATGGTCGTGTACCGCGAAAGCGGCACTCGCTCCCGGATCGGCTCAGGACGCCGGCGCGACATCGCCATCCGCCAACGCAGCAATCAGGTCGCTGCTCAGCGATTGTGCGTCTCCGGCTCCCAGGTTGAGGACCACGTCCCCCGGCCGCACATGCTGCAAGAGCGGCCCGGCCGCTTCGGCAACCGGAGGCAGGGCCACAGCGCCCGCTGCGCGGGCCAGTAAGGCCGCCGCCGCTACTGAGTCGCCCGCCTCGCGCGAGGCGTAGACGGGCAGAACGAACGCTTCGTCTCCCAAGCGCAGTGCCTCCACGAAATCCTCGAAGTGCTGCTCCAGGCGCGAGAAAGTGTGCGGTTGCAGCACAACCAGGATTCGCCGACCGGCGAATCGCTGTCGGGCCGAATCCACCACCGCCCGCACTTCCGTCGGGTGATGGGCGTAGTCATCCACCACAAACACCCCCGAGAATGGCCCCCGGACGCTGAAGCGGCGCCGGACGCCCTCGAACGAGCTCAGGGCTTCGGAGGCTTCCGCGGGCGGCACTCCAACCTCGAATGCCGCCGCCACGGCCGCCAGGCAGTTGGCCGCCGAGTGGGCACCCCACATCCTAACACGGGCACGGTGGCTACACCCATTGGGCGCTCGGAATGACACCGTGGTCGCGTCGTGGTCGCCCGCAGCCGCCAGCAGTCGCCAGTTGCACTCGACGCCACGTCCGTAGCGACTGGACGATCCGACTCCAGCCGCGGCCAGCGCCCGCGCGATGCCGGGGTCGTCCCCATTGACGACCAGGGAACGACACTGCCGGGCGAACTGGCTGAAGGCGGCCTCCATCGCTGCACGGTCGGGGTAGCAATCGGGATGGTCCGCCTCCACGATGGTGAGCACGCCCAGCCACGGGTTCAGGCTCAGGAACATCCGGTCGTACTCATCGGCCTCGACCACGAACAGGTCGCTCTCTCCCACGCGAGCGTTACTACCCCACGACTCCAGCATCCCACCCACCACCGCCGTAGGGTCACGATCGGTCTCGGCCAGTACGTGGGCGAGCAGAGCGGTGGTGGTTGTCTTGCCGTGCGTACCGGCAATGGCGACCATACGCTTGCCCTGCGCCAGCAGAGGCAGGTACTGGTGCCGTTTGCAGACGGTCACGCCCCGAGCGCGCGCCCAGGCCACCTCAGGTACTTCCTCACGGATTGCCGAGGTGATCACCACCATCTCGGCATCTTTCACCAGGTCCGGCTCGTGCCCAACCTGGAAAGTCAGGCCAAGGGCCTGCAGGCTGGAGATCTCGTCTCCGCGCACGCGGTCGGATCCGGTCACCCGGCTCCCCAGGCCCATTGTCACGCGGGCCAAGGCCGAGAGGCCGCTGCCGCCGACGCCCACGAAGTGGACTCGGTGGGGAACGGCCGTGGTCACGGTCGAGTCCGCCGCAGACGGTGGACCTTGCGCACCAGCGCTGCGCCGGCGAGAAGCAGACCGAAGAGGTAGGCCACCGTACTAACCGATAGGCCCCGTGGAGGGAGGGACTGGATCGAGACTTCGGGCCCGAGGTGCAAGCGCATCACCAAGCCTTGAGAGAGGGCTCCGCCCAGTGAAGGCAGCAGGTACTCGCGCAACATGAGGGCAAACAGCAGTCCGTTGAGGGCACCCAGCATGGCCCCGAAGAGGCGAGACGAACGCGACGGTGAAGGATCGGCCAGGAGCGCCCGGCTCAGCAGCATCACGGCTATCACCAGGCCGACGTAGACCAGGAAGAAGTACGGTCCCGGCGACCCCAAAGTGATGGGCTCGGCCCGACCGAGGGCTCGCGACAGGACAGCGGCCACCTTGCCGCCCACGTCCAGGATGCGCGTCGCCACCTCGGCCTCGCCCAGCCCGACGATGATGGCCAGCGATGCGGCCACAGACAGCACCGAGCGCGCTCCTCCCTGCGCCAGCCCCACCAGCCCAAATACGATGGCCAGCGCCAATGTGACGCTGCTCTGGTCGAACACTAGTTCAGTGGACACGGCGACGATCCTCCGCGGTCTCGATCAGCAGCTGAGCCAGCCGGCGGGAGGCGTCCGGCCTGGCTATGGCTCGCGCCTTCGCCGCCATGTCGGCCAGACAGTCCGGCCTTCCGAGCAACTCAAGCACCGTCGGGCCCAAGGCTCTCTCCACCTCGTCATCCTCTATCACTTCGGAGCAGCCCTGCCGGCGCATGTAGTCGGAGTTGTAGCGCTGGTGACCACCGCCGAAGGTCCCCGGCACCAGTATGGACGGCCGCGCGGCCACTGTCAGTTCGCCCAGGGTCGCGGCTCCGGCCCGGCTCACCACCAAGTCCGCCGCCGCCACCGCCAGGGCCATCTCCTCCAGATAGTCGTAGAGGTGATAGCCAGCGGCATCCGACAGCCCGGCAGCCTCGGCTTCCTGCGATACTTGCTCGAAATCGCGTCGCCCGGCGACATGCAGGACGTCGGCCTCAGCCAGCAACTGGGGCGCCCAGCGGAGCGTGGCAGCGTTCAGTCGCCGTGCTCCGGAACTCCCGCCCAAGATCAGCACCGCGGGACGGTTGCTCAGGCCAAGAGCCGCCCGAGCGGTGTCCCGCTCCGTCGTGGCAAACGCCTCACGCACCGGGTAGCCCGTGACGACAGCCCCGGCTCCCAACGCCGCGGCGGCGGCATCGCTGGAGGCGGCCTTGACGTGCGCGAAGCGCCGCAGGAAGCGAATGGCCCAACCGGGGCTGGCATCAGGAAGGAACAGCACCACCGGCACCCCTGCCAGGCGAGCGCCCAGCGTACCAGGTACGCTCACGTAGCCGCCGGTGGCCAGAAGCACGTCGGCGGCGAATGCCTTCAGCGCCCGCGACGCCCCCACTGCTCCCCCCACCGCGTAGGCGGCATGCAGCGGCAGGCGGAGCCCCGTCCCCCGTACCTGCGCCGTCTGCACCGGATGGAACCCCCAGCCGCGCTCCTTGGCCATGGCCTCTTCCGGTCGACCGGCGGCGCCCAGCCAGAGGACGTCGGTGGGCCTACCCAGGAGACCCAAGGCCTCGATGGCGGATACGGCCGGGTATATGTGTCCTCCCGTGCCACCACCCGCAATGGCAAGCCGCATCTAGTCCTCGATCCGGTGTCCACTGATGTTGAAGAGCACACCTACCGCCACCAGCGAGACGACCATTGACGAGCCACCGTAGCTGATGAAAGGCAGGGTGACGCCGGTGAAGGGCACAGCGGCGGTGGCCACCCCGATGTTCACCAGCGCCTGCACCACCAGCAGCGTGGTGAGGCCGGCCGCCAGGAAGGCCCCGAAGGAGTCCTGCGCCTGAGCCGCTATCCGGTAGCCGCGCCAAGCGAGGGCAGCAAACAGCGCCAGGACCATCACGCAGCCCAGGAACCCCAGCTCCTCCCCAATGACGGCGTAGATGCTGTCGGTGTAGCCGACCGGCAGCCAGCCGAACTTCAGGATGCCGTTACCCAGGCCGCGCCCCACCAGCCCACCGCTTCCCAGGGTGAGGACTGTCTGCCGGACGTGATACCCAGCCTCGAGCGGATCTATGAAGGCCTGTCGGAAGGCGCCGATGCGCCCCATACGGTAGTCGGAGCCGATTACCAGCAGGGCGGCAAACGCCAACCCCAAGCCGCCTACGGCCACCAACTGCCACACCACCGCCCCCGCCACGAGGAACATGGACAGGGCCACGCCGGTGATGATCACGGCGGTGCTGAAGTCGGGCTGCAGCAGTATGAGGGCCGCAACCAGGCCCACGATCAGGCTGAAGGGAATCAGGCCGTACGTGGCGTGCCGAATCTCGGCTCCTTTGGTGGACAGCCAGTAGGCCACGTACGAGACCAGGATCAGCTTCATCAACTCGCTGGGCTGCACCGAGCCTTCCTGACCGATGATGTCGCCCAGCCAGCGAATGCTGCCGTGGACGCGATCGCCCACCAGCAGGACCACCGCGAGGAGTACGATGCCGAAGCCGAGGGCCGGAAGGGTGTAGAGCTGGATACGCCGGTAGTTGAAACGCGCCGCCGCCACCAGCGCCACCGTCCCCAGAACGACCCAAAGCGCCTGCCGCTTAAGGAGGTAAGTGGGGTTGGCGGGGTTGTGCCCCAGCGAGGCGCTGTAGACAAACGCCAGCCCGATCAGCACCAGCATGCCCACAATCGCCAGGACCCAGTAGTCCGGCTTGCTCGGGTAGAGCTTGTCCTGTGTGCGTTTCATCCATCCTCCCGCGAAGCATGAACCAACTGACGGAACCGCTCACCTCGAGCCTCGAAGTCACGAAACTCATCGAAGCTGGTGCCGCCGGGGGAAAGGAGGACCACGTCGCCCGGTCGTGCCAGCCCCTGAGCCAACCGCACCGCCTCGTCGAGCCCACTTGCCTGCCGCACGGTCACTCCCCGCCCGGCTAGCAGGGCCACAATCCGAGAGCCCATCTCTCCAAAGGAGACTACTGCTCGCACGCAGCGTGCCACCTCCGCCGACCACTCCTCCCACGGCAGGTCTTTGTCGCGCCCGCCGGCGAGGAGCACGACCGGGGAACGCATCGAGCGCACGGCCGCCAGGCTTCGTTCGGGCGCCGTGGCAATGGAGTCGTTGATGTACGTGACACCACCGACCTCCGCCACCACCTCCAGGCGATGCGGAAGGCCGGCGAATGCGACGAGCGCGCGCCGGATAGCGTTGGATGGTAGCCCAATGGCACCGGCCAGAGCACAAGCACACAAAGCGTTGTCTACGTTATGCTCTCCGACAAGCCGGAGTTCATCCCGGCTACAGAGACGATCGCTCTCTCCCGCCGAACGGCGCAGCACCAAGGTATCGCCCGCCAGATGGGCGCCGGGGCCACAGCCGGCCCGACGACCGGACCAGTGCACCTGGCCGGGGCAGTCTTCGGCTAGGGCGAGCGACAGGCGACAATCGGCGTTGAGCACTGTCACGTCGTGGGCGCGTTGGTGGGCGAAGATGTGCCTCTTGGCGGCCACGTAGGCCGCCATGGTGTGGTGCCGATCCAGGTGATTGGGTGTTAGGTTGGTAACCGCGGCAAACGTCGGGCTTTGCCGCATCAGCTCCAGCTGGAAGCTCGACAACTCCATGACCACCAAATCGTCGGCCTGTATCTCGTCGATGCAGCCGATCAGGGGCCGGCCGATGTTCCCACCGAGGTGCACGCGCCGCCCGGCCTCGGCCGCCATGCCGGCCACGAGGGCGGTAGTGGTGCTCTTGCCACTGCTCCCTGTGATACCGACCGCCGGTGCCGAGCAGAGCCAGAGAAACAGGCCGGTCTCGTTCCAGAGAGGCACCCCGTTGGCCCGAGCAGACAGCAACTCCGGTCGATCCAGGGGTACGCCAGGGCTGACGAAGCAGAGATCGGTCTCCAGCACGCCCGGGTACAGGCCGCCGGCATGCAGGGCCACCCCGTCTCCGAGTTCGTGCGCCGCCGGTGCGAGCGCACCGAGCGGCTTGTCGTCAGTCACAACCACGTCGGCCCCAATCGAGAGCAGGAAGCGGGACAGCGCCAACCCCTCGCGGCCGAGCCCGATCACGCCCACCCTTCTGCCGGCAAGAGCGGCGCGGGCTCGCTCCCGAGCACTCATATCAGCGCCAGCGCCACCCCAACCATCCCTCCCATGATGCCGATGATCCAGAAGCGGATGGTCACTTGAACCTCGGACCAGCCTCCCAGTTCGAAGTGGTGGTGGATGGGGGCCATGCGAAAGAGGCGCTTGCCCTTGGTCCGCTTGAAGTATGCTACCTGCAGGATGTCGGACATGCCCTCGGCCACGAAGACCACGCCGACGACCGGCAGCAGCAGCCACTGCCCCGTCATCAGCGCGACCGTGGCCAGCGTGCCGCCCAGAGCCAGAGACCCGGTGTCGCCCATGATGACCTTAGCCGGATAGGCGTTGAACCACAGGAAGCCGGCCAGCGCCCCCACGACTGTCAGGCAGAAGGCCACCAGGTAGACCTGCTCCTGCAAGTAGGCGATCACGGCATAGGACAGAAAGGCCACCAGGACCGTTCCCGCCGCGAGGCCGTCCAGTCCATCGGTCAGGTTAACGGTGTGGCCGGTGGCGTTGATGATGAAGATGGCGATGGGTATGTACCACAGCCCGATACTGATCTTCTCTGGGATCCCGGGGATGGCGACACTCTCCAGGCCGAGGAAGAAGTGCAGGCCGATGGCCGCCGCGGTTGTGATCGCTAGACCCCACATGGCCTTGTGACGGGCCAGCAGGCCAATCCCGCCCGGGTTCCGGCTCTTGACGTTCACCCAGTCGTCCACCCCGCCTAGAACTGCCATGGCCGCCATGACACCCATGGGCAGGAGAACCGAACGGCCGATGGTGTTCATGCCGACGAGGTTGAGGAAGTTGAGGACGATGGTGATCCCGAGCACGACCGTCACCACCAGGAGGCCGCCCATGGTCGGCGTGCCCGCCTTGGAGAAGTGCGACTGGGGCCCATCCACGCGGATCTGTTTCCCCACGCCGTTGCGCCGCAGCATGGCGATGAACGGGCCGCCCCAGGAGACGGCGATGATGAACGCGACTACGCCCAGAACTAGCGAGTAGGCCAACCAGATTCACCCTTGCTCATGGTCTCGTGGTCCCCAGCGCCACCGCTTGGCACAGGCGCTCCAGCCGCATCCCTCGCGAACCCTTCACCAGCACGACATCACCCGGGGCCAGCAGACTGGGCACCAGCCGCACCGCCTCGTCGGCCGACGCGAAGTGCCTCACCGCTTCCGGCGCCATGAGGCCCGCTGCTTCGTCCACCAAGAGACGAGCGTTCGGCCCCACGGCGATCAGGAAGTCGGCTGCAGCGGGCACTGCCCGCCCCACCTGCCGGTGACCCTCCTCCGAGAGAGCGCCCAACTCCAGCATGTCGCCCAAGACGGCTACCCGCCTCCCGGGCATAACTTTCAGCACCTCCAGCGCCGCCAGAACGCTCACCGGCGCGGCGTTGTAGCTGTCGTCAAGCAGCCGTATGTCGCCCGCCTCCACCACCCGCAGGCGCTGGCCTGTACCTCCCGAGAGCAGACCGTGCTCGATCTGGTCCCAGCTAAGGCCCTCGCACAGAGCTACCGCTGCAGCGGCCAGGCAGGCGTAGGCGCTGTGGCGGCCCAGCAGCGGTGACGTGAGCCTGCGCGAGCCCCAGTCCGACTCCACCGCGAACTCTATCCCATCGACACCGAGCGGGCTAACCTGCGCAGCACGCACCTCACACCCTGGGCCGAGCCCGAATCTGACGCTTGGGGCGGAAGTCAGCGACGCCATGGCGCGGACGCGGTCATCATCTCCATTGAGGACCGCCAACCCAGTGGCCGGCAGGCTCTGCACCAACTCCGACTTCGCCTGAGCGATCGCCTCCAGCGAACCGAGCCGCTCCAGGTGCGTCGGGCCAACATTCGTCACGACGCCGACCGTGGGCCGGGCGAGCCGCGCCAGGGCCTCGATCTCGCCCAGGGCGTACATGCCCATCTCCAGCACGGCATACTCGTGTTCAGCCGTCATGGACAGCATCGTCAGCGGTAGGCCGATTTCGTTGTTGTAGTTGCGCTCGCTCTGCAGCACCCGGAAACGCTGGCCCAGCACGGCGCTGACCACCTCGCGCGTCACGGTCTTCCCGACGCTGCCGGTGATGCCGACCACGCGCGCCGGGCACCGGGCGCCCCAGGCACCGGCCAGTTCCTGCAGCGCCGCGGGAACACCCGCCACCGGCAGAACCCAACCGTTTCCCAGACGGAAGGGCTCCGCGGCTGCGTACGCACCCTCGCGGCGAACGACGGCCCCCACCGCTCCACGCGCCAAGGCATCGGCAGCGTAGTGCTGGCCGTCGGCGAGCTCCCCACGGAAGGCAAAGAAGAGACTGCCCGGCTCCGCCTGCCGCGAATCCACCACACAGCGCAGGACCGCCACATCATCTAGCGCTGTGGCGGTCCTCCCGTAGAGCACCTCCGACACAAACCCGAGCGACAGTCTCACTGCGAGGCCACCCTCGTACCATCGGCACTGCTAGGCTCAATCCCCAGAAGTACGGCCACCTGGGACGCCACCTTGGAGAACACCGGCGCCGCCACCTCGCTACCCCACTGACCGGCCTGGGGCCTGTCTATCTTCACTAGTATACACAACTGCGGATCATCCGCAGGAAAGAACCCGACGAAGGAAGCGATGATGTCAGATGGGTGGTAACCACCGGGAATCGGGATCTGCGAGGTACCCGTCTTGCCCGCCACGTCGTAGCCGGGAACGGTTGCGGCTTCAGTCTCATCGCGCACGGCGTCGACCATCATGCGAGTCAGAGCATCCGCCGTCTCCGGCGAGATCACCTGCCGTACCGCCTTGGGCTCGGTCTCGCTGACCCCATCACGACCGACTCGGTGCTCGACGATGTAGGGCTGCATGAGTACGCCGTCGTTGGCGACGGCGCATACAGCCGCGAGCATCTGCAACGGTGTGACGGCGATGCCCTGGCCGAAAGCATTGGTCGCCAGGTCGGCTTCGTACCAGCGGCCATCGCCCGGACGCTTCATGCTCCCTCGGGCCTCAGCCTGGAGGTCGACGCCGAGCAACTGGCCGAAGCCGAACGCGGACAGGTAGTCGTAGAAGCGGTCCGCGCCGAGGGAAGTGCTGACGAAGGACGCGCCGGTGTTGAGCGAGAGGCCGAGTATCTCCTTCATGGTGACCGTGCCGTGCGCTTCCCGGTCCCAGTTCCGGATGGTGGCGCCGGCGAGTTCGAAGATTCCCGTATCGTCGAAGGTTGACTCCGGCGTGACTACCCCCGCATCGAGCCCGGCCGCCATGGTGATCACCTTGAACACCGATCCGGGCTCCCACTCGTGGCTGACCACCGGGTCCTCGTAGAGACTTGGATCGGCCTGCCCGTACTCGGAAGGATCGTACGTGGGCAGCGTGACGATCCCCAGGATGGCGGCGGTTCGTGGATGCATGGCGATGATGGTTCCGCTCGGAGCCTGGTAGTACTCCAGAGCCGAGCTGAGCTCGCGCCACAGCACGTATTGCACCCGCGAGTCGAGAGTCAGGTACAGGTCGGCCCCGTCTTCGGGAGGCTCGAGCACCTGTCTACCGAAGGGCGCGTCTTGCCCGGAGAGGGCCATATCGCCCAGCCAGGCGCCGGGAGCGCCCGTGAGGACACCGTCATAGTAGCCCTCCACGCCGTAGTAGCCGTCACGAGCCTGGCTCACGAATCCCAGAACCGGCTCGGAAATCGAGCCATCGGGATAGGCACGCGAGAGCCTGGCCTCAAGGTACAGCCCGGGCTGCTCCCAGCCGGCTATCTGATCTGCCACATCGATGGAGAGCCCGTCGGCGAGTGGTTGCCACACAGCGTCGCCGGAGAGAGCGGTTATGAGACCGTCGCGCGAAAGACCCAGCAGCGGGAAGAGGCGGTCGGCTAGTTCGGGTGCCTTCGCGTCCTCGATCACGGCCGGCGAAGCCGAGAGAGAGTAGGTGTACACATCGGTGGATAGGACACGCCCATCGGTGGAGTAGACCGTTCCCCGCCGGGCATCGAGAGTCTCGCGGCGGTTGTGAGTGCGCCGGGCAACCTCACTCAAGTCGGCGCTGTCCACGAGCTGCCAGCGAACTAGCTGCGCCACCAACACCAGACCGAACACTCCGAGGACTCCGGCCAGCCATCGCAGCCGCGCCCAGACGACCGAACGTTCCACGCCTTTGGACATAGGCCTCGCTACTCCGCCGGTGCCGGTTCTTGCGCGAGAGCAGGCTCCGGCTCGCCCAGCTGAAGGTAGTGCACGGTGGCGTTGTGGATGAGGCCGAGGGCCTCGGCGTCACGCTCGACACGGTCGAGACGCTCAAGCTGCGCGATCTCGACCGCCAGCGCTGAGTTCTCCTGCTCCAGGCGGGTCACCTCGGAGCGAATGGTGTGCACCCGGTAGGAGATGCTCGTGATATCGGACGCCTGAATGAGGTACAGGAGGCCGATGACGGCCAGGAGCGCCGCCGTGCATCCGAGGAGCACGAAGTCGTGTCGGGTCAGGCTGCCATCCTGGGTCTTGATCGAGGTCACGGACGCGCGTGTCAGCGGCTCGGAATAGGCACGGGGCCCACCGCGGCGGAAACAGATGAGGCTCTCCGTGGGGATGATGTACTCGCTCATATCTTCTCCGCCACACGCAGCCGAGCACTTCGGGACCTAGGGTTCATCTGCACCTCTTCTTCGGATGGAAAGACCGGCCTTCTGGTGACCGGCTTCAGGCGAGGGATGGTTCCACAGACGCACACGGGGAGGTCCGGCGGACAAGTACAGGTCTGGCTCAGCCGCCGGAAGAAAGCCTTGACGATCCGGTCCTCGAGAGAGTGGAAGGAGATGACTGCCAGGCGTCCCTGAGGCCCGAGCAGGTCCACGGCGTGGCTCAGCCCCTCTTCAAGGGCACCCAGTTCGTCGTTGACTGCTATGCGAAGAGCCTGGAACGTCCGCGCCAGGGAGTTGGCCGCCTGGCGCTGGGGCACGGCCTGCGTGACTATCTCCGCCAGTTGCTCAGCCGTGGTGACCGGTCGCGAGCCAACGATGAAATGAGCTATTCGTCGCGCGAACGGCTCTTCGCCGTAGCGCCTTAGGATCCGTGCGATTTCGGGCGCCTCGGCACTGTTGAGCAGGTGGGCCGCCGTTCCCCGGGTCCGAGGATCGAAACGCATATCCAGTGGGCCGCCCAGCCGGAAGGCAAAGCCGCGGTCGGAGCTGTCGAGCTGCATCGAGGACAGCCCCAGGTCAAGAAGGATGCCGTCCACGGCGCTGAAACCGACGCGGACAGCGGCCTCATGCATGTGACGGTAGTTGCTGTGAACCAAGGTCACCCGGGGCTCATAGGCCGCCAGGTTGCGCCGCGCCTTCGTCAACGCCGCCGGGTCGGCGTCCATTCCCAGTAGCCGTGCGCCGCTGCCGGCCGCCTCTAGGATGGCGGCCGCGTGGCCTCCGGCGCCGACAGTGCCGTCGATGTAGAGCCCGTCCCGCCCGGTGACGAGTAGCTCCATTACCCGGTCGAGCATGACCGGCACGTGCTCCTGATGTTGCGCCACAATCATCCGCCATCACCCCAAGCAGACCGGCCGAGCCAAACCCGGCGAGCCTCGCTTTGTGCTAGATGTCCAGGGATTCCCACTCGTCCGAGACGAGTTCGTCGTCCGCCTCGTAGAGTATGCTCATCGCCCGCTCCCAGCGTTCGGGTGCCCAGAGCTCCACCCTCTCCTCCACCCCCACGATCACCACCTGGGACTTGATGCGGGCAAAGGAGCGGAGACCGGAGGGGATGAGGATCCGCCCGGCGCGATCCACCTCGCAGCCGGTTCCGGCGAAGATCATGCGGGCAAACACGCGCGCGGTCCTCTTGGTGAGCGACAGCTTGCCCACGTTCTCGGTGATGGCCCTCCAACGAGGCTCCGAATACAGGAACAGGCAGCCGTCGAGCCCACGAGTGAGGAATACCACCTCGCCGAGGCCGTCGCGGAGCTTGGCCGGGAGAGTCACACGGCCCTTGGCGTCGACGCTGTGCTCGAACTCGCCCGAAAACTGGATGCCCGCCTGCGCGGAGTCGTCCAACACCTACCCCCACCGTCCCCCACTGATCACCACTTCCTCCCATTGTACGACCACTTGTTGCCAGATTCAAGCCAGCGGAGCACTATCGGCAAGGAGATCTGGAGGTCAGCCGTGCAATGCCGATCAACGTCCGACGCGGGGGCCGGGCCGAGCCCGTTGCGAGAGAGCGAGCCGACCGGAGCACTGTCTCTGCCCACCGGCCGGGGACGCTACGTCCTCCTGCTGGAGGTGGTGACCGGCGTCTCGTTCCCGGTCCGCTCGGGGGCAACGTTCGACCTCAGGGCGGGAACATACGCCTATGTCGGTAGCGCCGCCGGTTCGGGGGGCGTGGCCGCCCGCGTGTCGCGGCACCTGCGGCGGGCGAAGCAGCCCCACTGGCACATCGACCACCTACTCATGAGGGCGGAGGTGCGGGCGGTAGTCTGTTTCGGGCTGCAGGTCGGGGAGTGCGCGCTGGCCGGCCACCTCGAGAACGTCTTGGGGGGCTCGCCAGTGCCGGGCTTCGGCTGCAGCGACTGTCGCTGCCCGTCGCACCTGTTCCTGCTTCCGAAGGGCCTGGGCGCCTGCGAACTGGCGGCTAGCGTGGAGCAGGCCCAGGCGAAGCCCCCGGGAAGCGTGCTGGGGTTGTTCGTCCTGGGAGATGGCACCAGGACGGGGCCGCCCTAACCCTCGCTCGGAGGGAAGGACGGCCCCGGATAGTACCTAAGGGAAGTGCGTGCGGCCGGTGAGCTTAGCGGCGGATGTTGTAGAAAGCGTCGATGCCGGCGTACTGCGCCGTGTCGCCCAGTTCCTCTTCGATCCGCAGCAACTGGTTGTACTTCGCCACCCGATCGGTCCGGGCCGGAGCACCAGTCTTGATCTGCCCGGCGTTGAGCGCTACCACGAGGTCGGCGATGGTGGCATCCTCGGTCTCGCCGCTGCGGTGAGACACGACCGCCGTCCATCCGGCACGCTGCGACATCGTGACAGAGTCAATGGCCTCCGTGAGAGAGCCGATCTGGTTCACCTTGCACAGCAGGGAGTTGCAGGCCTTGACATCGATGGCCCGGCGGACACGCTCCACGTTGGTGACCAACAGGTCGTCGCCCACCAACTGCACCCGATTGCCGATACGGCTCTGCAGCAGCTGCCACGACTGCCAATCGTCCTCGGCCAGGCCGTCCTCGATGGAGATAATCGGGTACTTGCTCACCCAATCCTCGTAGAAAGCCACCATTTCCTCGCCGCTCAGCCGCCGGCCTTCCTTGGCCAGGTTGTAGGTGCCGTCCTCGTAGATCTCGCTGGACGCGGGATCGAGGGCCAGGAAGATGTCGTTGCCCGGCGAGTAACCCGCCTTCTGGATGGCCTCGATGATGACCTCGATGGCTTCCTCGTTGGACCCCAGCGACGGCGCGAAGCCGCCCTCGTCGCCGACATTGGTGGAGTAGCCCCGCTTGGCCAGCACCTTCTTCAGGCTCTGATAGGTCTCGGCACCCCAGCGCAGCGCCTCAGCGAAGCTGGAAGCGCCCACCGGCATGACCATGAACTCCTGCAGGTCGGTGCTGTTCACGGCGTGCTTGCCGCCATTAAGGATGTTCATCATCGGAACCGGCAGTACCTTCGCGTTGACGCCGCCCAGGTAGCGGTACAGAGGCATGCCCAGCGCCTCCGCGGCCGCCTTTGCCACCGCCAGGGAGACGGCCAGGATGGCGTTGGCGCCCAGCCGGGCCTTGTTCGGAGTGCCGTCCAGCCCGATCATGAGCTGATCGATCCCCACCTGATCCAGTGAGTCCCATCCCACCAGCTGGTCGGCGATGGTCTCGTTGACGTTGTGCACTGCGGTGAGGACGCCCTTGCCACCGTAGCGGTCCTCGTCGTCACGGAGCTCGACGGCCTCATGCTCGCCGGTGGAGGCGCCGGAGGGGACGGCAGCGCGGCCGACGACGCCACTGCTCAAGTGGACATCCACCTCAACGGTGGGGTTGCCACGGGAATCCAAGATCTCGCGAGCGAATACCTCATCGATAGTGGTCATCAAACCCTCCAGAACAGGATCACCCCAGACCAAGGTCGGCGAACAGGCCATCCAGGTCCATGCGCTCGGTCATCAACTCCCGGAAGCGCTCCAGCTTCCGCGGCTGTTGCAGGCGGGTGCGGCCGAAGAAACTTCGGATCGACTCCACCGTGCCCAGGGTGTCGGTCTTCACCAGGATCATAGGGACGCCGATCTCGGCCGCCCGGCTGAGTATGATGGGGCTGGGATGCAGGTTGCCGGTGAGGATCACCGCCTTGGTGTTGGTCTCCAATGCCGCCAACTGCACGTCGGGGCGGTCGCCACCGGTGATGACCGCCTTGTTTGGCAGTCTCCGGAAGTAGCTGAGCGCACTGTCTACGCTCATGGCGCCGACCATCAGGTTCTCAACCAACTCGTCCGCTGCTTCCTCCGCGCAGAGGATCTCGCCATTAAGTCTCAGGGCGATCTCCCGCACGCTGACGGCCTGGAGAACGCGCTCCTCCGGCAGCACGCCGTAGACCTTTACCCCCTGTCGCTCCAGGTAGGGCTTGACGGTCTCCTCGACGAAACGCATGCGGTAGCGCGGCACCCGGTTGATCACCACGCCCATCAGGCTATCGCCCAGAACGGACTTGGCTGCCAGGGCATCGTCGGTGATGAGGGCACCGTCGTGCGGCACGACGATGAGCGCCCGGGCGTTCAACAGCCGAACGACCGTCTGAGCTGACAGACCGATGGTGTGGCCCTCGCGCAGACTGCCGCCGCCCTCAGCGACCACCAGCTGGTGCTCAGGCGCTAGCCGACGGAAGGCGTCAGCCAGGAGCTGAGGATAGTCCACCTCCAGGTCGCCCTCGAGAATGCGGTCGATATCCGCACGCGAGAGCGTCACCGGGGCAAGCGCGCTGAGACCGTCCGGCACGTCGAACACCTGGCGCGCGAAGCTGGCGTCCTGGTCCACCGAGGCCGAACGCGGCCCCTCCAGGAGGATGCTGACGGGCTTCATGTATCGTACCAGCAGCCCGCGATCTTTGGCTTCGAGTCCGATGCCAAACGCCAGGGCGCTCTTGCCGCAGAAGGGTTCCGTGGAACCGATATACAGGTTACTCATTCCGGCCTCCCCGATGGTGACTCACCATGGCGCGCGGCTAGCTCGCCAGGACTAGACGCATGTCGAGACCGACGGCGCCGCGGCCCGCCTCGTAGACGACCAAGGGGTTGATGTCCAGCTCGACGATCTCCGGGTACTCGGTGACCAGGTATGACAGGCGGAGCAATGCGTCCACCACCGCGTCGATGTCCGACGGCCGCTCCCCACGCACACCCTGAAGCAGCTTGATGGACCGGATCTCGTTGACCATCTCGCGAGCTTCCAGTTCGTCCATCGGGGCCACGCGGAACACCACGTCCTTGAGGGCCTCCACGTAGATGCCGCCCAGGCCAAACATCATGACCGGGCCGAACTGCGGGTCCTTGTTCATGCCCAAGATGACCTCGCGCCCACCGCGGATCATCTGCTGAATCTGGCAGCCCCAGATCTCCGCGTCCGGCGCATGCCGCCGGGCGCGATAGACGATCAGGTCGAACGCGTCCCGTGCCTCTGAGGCGTTCTGGATACCCACCTTCACACCGCCGATGTCGGACTTGTGGAGGATGTCCGGAGAGGCAATCTTCATCACCACCGGGTAGCCGATCTTCTCGGACAGCGCCACGGCCTCGTCCGGATCGCGGGCCAGTTCCGAGGCCGGAACCTGCAAACCGACAGCCTCCATGATCTCGCGCGCCTCGGCGTCGCCGATCTGCAGGCGTCCATCCCTGCGGGCCACTCCAAACACGCGCTCGATCTTCTCCCGATCGATGTCGTACTTCTTCGGGGCGAAGGCGGGCCGCTCCAGCCACTGTCGCTGGTCCAGCATGGCGCGGATGGCGCGCACTGCGCGCTGCGGCTCGGGGTAGGCGGGCACGCCGTGTTCGATCAGATAGCGCACGCCACCGTCCACCAGATCGCCGCCGATCCAACAGGCGAATATGGGCTTGTCGCTCCCCTTCGCGATTTCCGCCACGACCTCGGCCGTCTTCTCCACCTCAGTCACCGACTGCGGGGTGAGAATCACCACAACCGCGTTCACATTGGCGTCAGCGAGAACTACCTTAAGCGCGAGGCCGTAACGGTCCGCCGGGGCGTCGCCCAGAACATCCACTGGGTTCAGCGAGCTGGCCGCAGGCGGGAGGCTGGAACGCAGCGTGTTGGTCGTCTCCGCCGTTAGGGAAGCCAGCGACAGACGGGCGTGCTCCACGGCGTCAGCGCACATGACGCCCGGCCCACCGGCGTTGGTGATGATGCAAACGCCGTCGTCCTTGATCAGCGGCTGACGGGCGAAGGCCTCGGAGTAGTCAAACAGGTCCTCAATGGTGTGCGCCCGGATGACGCCTACCTGCCGGAAGGCCGCGTTGTAGGCCGACTCCGACCCGGCCAGCGCCCCCGTGTGCGAAGACACGGCACGCGTGCCGGCGGAGGTGCTGCCGGACTTGATGGAGATGACCGGCTTGGTCTTGGTCACCTCGCGGGCGGCGTTCATGAAGGCGGCGCCGTCTTTGATGTCTTCCAGGTAAGCCATGATGACGTCGGTCTTGTCATCCCCGCCCCAGGCGATGAGGAAGTCGGTCTCGTTCAGGTCCGCCTTGTTGCCCAAGCTCACGAACCGGGACATGCCCAGCCCCTTCTTCTTGGCCAAGTCGAGGATCGACGATGCGATGGCGCCCGACTGAGACATGAAGGCCACCGGGCCGTTGTCGGGCATGAGCGGAGCAAACGAGGCGTCGTACGGCGTGATGGTGTCCATGTAGCCGAGGCAGTTGGGGCCCACTACCCGCATGCCGTACTGGCGGGCGATCTCCACCAACTCCTGCTCCAGGCGCATGCCCTCTGCGCCCACCTCGCGGAAGCCGGCCGAGATGACGATGACGCCCTGGACGCCCTTCTCGCCGCACTCCTTCATCACTGCCGGCACGAAGCGACCGGGAATGAGGATCACGGCCAGGTCCACCTCACCGGGGCAGTCCAGCACCGATGGATAGGCCTTGTAGCCCAATAGCTCGTCGGCCTTGGGGTTAATGGGGTAGATCTTGCCTGGGAAGCCTGAACGTATCAGCGACTGCAGCACAGCGTGGCCTAACTTGCCTTCTTCACGCGAGGCGCCTATGACCGCGATGGACCGAGGCTCGAAAAACGCTTGCAGCATTTGGTGTCTCCGGGGGCGAGATAGACCGCATCGACAACGACACGGCCCGGACAAGCGGCGCCATTCTACAACTCGGCCAACCGGGGCGCAAGTGACATTTGTGACGCATAGCACAATCGCTCACCGAGACCTTTGCGAGCGGCACCGGCCGGGCCTAGAATCGGTCCATGACAACCCCGATGCGCCGCCAGTATCTTGAGATGAAGCAGCAGCACCCGGACGCCATCCTGTTCTTCCGTCTGGGCGACTTCTATGAGACCTTCGACGATGACGCGCGCCTGGTGGCCGAGGTCTGCGAGATCACCCTCACCTCACGGCCGGTGGGCAAGGACGTGCGCGTCCCCCTAGCCGGGGTCCCCTACCATTCCGCCGAGGGTTACATCGCCAAGCTGCTTCGAGCTGGGCACCGAATCGCCATCGCGGAGCAGGCTCCCGACGAAGACGACCCGGGACTCATGCAGCGCCAGGTGGTCCGAGTGGTGACGCCCGGCACGGTGACCGAGGAGGGCCTCCTCTCTGCCCGGGCCAACAACTACCTGGCTGCCGTAGTCTCTGACGACGCCGTTCTCGGGTTTGCCTACGCCGACGTCAGCACAGGCGAGTTCCAGGTGGAGGAGCTCACTGCCGGAGATGGGGCGGCCATCCGCACGGCCCTTAGCCGCGTCCGGCCGGCCGAGGGAGTCACCCTACAAGACGACGCCTCGGCACTGGCAGCGGTAGAGGGTCTGCCCGCAGTGGCAACCGTGGAGACCTGGCGGCTCCACGGAGACCGAGCGGCTGAGATCGTGCGCGAGCACTTCGGCACCGCCAGCCTGGCTCCCTTCGGTCTGGAGGGAAGGCCGGCCGCGACCCGTGCCGCCGCCCTCTGCCTGGTCTATCTGCGCGAGAACCACCTTCAGCCGGAGACGATGCTCACCAGCCTCCGCTTCGTCACCGGCCACGAGCACCTCTACCTGGATGCGACCGCCCTTCGCACTCTCGATGTGGACGAGTCCGGCCGGAACGCAGCCGGATCGACCAGCCTGCTCGGCGTCCTCGACGACACCCGGACCGCCATGGGGGCGCGCCTACTGCGCCGGCGAGTGCTGGAGCCGTCCGCCCGGCTGGAGGTCATCAAGGCTCGGCTGGACGGCGTAGCGAGCTTCACCGGCGACGACACCACCCGGGCGCGCCTACGAGACGCCCTCCGCGAGATGCCGGACCTGGAGCGCCTGGCTGCCCGGTTGGCCCAGGGCGGTCTCACGCCGCGAAGAGCGCTCGCCCTGGCCACCGGCTGCCGCACCATCGGCACCCTCCAGCAGGTGCTGGAGGGTTCGGGCCTGTCCCTATCCGGCGAGGCACAGGCGGCCCTAGACGGCCTGGACGATTGCTCCGACGTGGCGGCGCTCATCGAGAACACGGTCTCGCCCGATGCGCCCGCTACGCTCAACACCGCCGGCATCATCCGCCCGGGCTTCGACTGTGATCTGGACCGGGTGGTGGAGCGGGCCACCAATGCCCGCAAGGTGCTCGCCGAGCTGGAGGAGCGAGAGCGCGAGCGCACCGGCCTGAAGAACGTCAAGATCGGCCACAACAACGTCTTTGGCTACTACCTCGAGCTGCCTCGCAGCCAGAGCGACCTCGTTCCGCCCGACTATGTCCGCAAGCAGACGCTGGTCAATGCTGAGCGCTACTTCACCGAGGAACTCAAAGCCCTGGAGGCCGACATCTACGGGGCCCAGGACCGCCGACTGGCCATGGAACGCTCCCTCTGGGAGGACCTGGTGGCGGAGCTGACGAACCATTCCGCCCGCCTGCTGGAAGCCGCTCGGCGCATCGCCGTCCTGGACGTGTCCGCCGCTCTAGCCGATGTCGCCCGCAGCCGCGCCTACTGCCGCCCGGAGGTGGACGAGAGCACTCGGATCGAGATCCATCAGGGCCGCCATCCGGTGGTGGAGCGCCACCTCGCGGCCGCTCATGGGAGTTTCGTTCCCAACGACACTACCATGAGCACCGATGAGGAAGCCATCTTGGTGATCACCGGCCCTAACATGGCGGGGAAGTCCACCTACTTGCGCCAGGTGGCCCTCATCGTGCTGGCGGCCCAAGCGGGTAGCTTCGTGCCCGCCGAGTCGGCGCGGATTGGCATCGTGGATCGCATCTTCACCCGGATCGGGGCCCAGGACGAGCTGTCGGCCGGGCAGAGTACCTTCATGGTAGAGATGGTCGAGGTGGCCAACATCCTCCGCCAGGCCACTTCGCGCAGCCTGGTGGTCTTGGACGAAGTCGGCCGAGGGACGAGCACCTACGACGGCATGTCCATCGCTCGCGCCGTGGTTGAGCACCTACACAACGCCCCCGGGCTGGGCTGCCGCACGCTCTTCGCCACCCACTACCACGAACTGACCGATCTGGAGCAGTACCTGCCCCGGGTGCGCAACTACAACGTGGGCGTGAGTGAGGACGCCGACGAGGTGGTCTTCCTGCACCGGATCGTGCGAGGGGGTGCCGATCGCTCCTACGGGATCCACGTCGCTCGGCTGGCCGGCGTCCCCTCTCCCGTCCTAGCCCGGGCGGGCGAGGTGCTGGAACGCCTGGAGGCGCAGCGACAGACTCCCACCGCCGCCCCCTCCATAACGCCCAGCGCCCGCCAGCTGGGGCTATTCAGCTCTGCCGCTGATGGCCTGGCGCAGGAACTGGCCCAGACGGACGTCGAGTCCCTAAGCCCCATCGAAGCCCTCAACCGGCTCGATGTCCTGCGTAAGCAGGCCCAGGATCTCTTGCGGCGGTCCCGAAAGCGTCGCTCCTAGCTCACGACGATCACGACACCGGCCACAGCGGCCGCCATTCCCACCAGCAACTTGCCGTTGAGTCGCTCTCCCATCAGCAAGGACATCGGCACACTGAACAGAGGCGCCGTTGAGGCCAGAACGGCTGCCTTGGAGGCGCCCGCCGTCTGTACCGCGGTCAGGTAGAGGACCGAGCCCACCACCGAACCGATGAGCGCCCCTCCGACGAGCAGCGCCACCATGGGCCAGGACAGCCGGTGTACGGAGCGTAACTCGCCCCGGGCCCGCGCCCACAGACCCGCTGCCACCGTCACCCCACCCATGCGCAGGAAGTTGACGACGTAGGGGTCCATGTCGACGGAACCCTGGCGCAGCGCCACCGTACCCACCGACCAGCAACAAGCCGCCAGCAGCGCGAACGCCACCCCGCGGCCGCCGGCCGTGGTCGCCGCCGATCCCTTCTCTCCCAGCCCGGAGCGCGCCACCAGCACCACGCCGCCGACACAGAGGACGAACCCGACGTACGTTCCGGGGCCGAACGTCTCGCCGAGGAAGAGCCCCGCCAGGACGGCCGTCAGCAGCGGGTAGATCGATGACAGCGTCAGGGCGCGGGAGACTCCTACCAGGCGCATGCTGGAGTAGTAAATGGTGTCGCCCAGGAGAATGCCCACACAGAGATTGATGGTAAGGAAGAGGAGGTTTCCCGCCTGGAGATCACCGAAGGCCGCCAGCCGCCCAGTGCCCAGGATCACGGCGCCGTAGGCGAGCACGCCCACCACCGAGCGCAGTGCATTGAGGGCCAAGCTCGGAACCTCGGACGTCAGGCCGCGCAGCATGGCACTGGACAGCGCCCAGAGGAAGGCGCTGCCGATCGCCGCTACCTCGCCGCTCACTCCCGATCGGCTCGGGCCAGGTCTCGCGCCGCGGGCAGGCCTCCGGCCCCGGTGGCAGACTGCACGGCATGGACGATGGCCGCCGCCAAGGCTTTCACCGCCAGAGCCGCCGTCAACACGGGGTCAGCCATCACCTCGCCGGTGGCCAGGGTAAAGACGGTATCGCCATCGTACAGGGTGTGCACGGGCCGGACGGCCAGGGCCATGCCGTCGTGGGCGGTCTGCGCCAGGCGCCAGGTCTGGGCTCGGTCCAGTTGGGCGTTGGTGGCCACCACTGCCAGCAGAGTGTTGCCGACCGATGGGCTTCCGCCGCCAGCCGGGGGGCGGGCCCCCGCTATCGTCGCTCCGGAGTCGGGGTCTACCACATTGCCCAGCGAGTTGACCACGGCGAGCGCTCCCACCACCAACCCGCCCGGCCCCGTAAGCGAGGCCGTCCCCAAGCCGGACTTCAGCGCGCCGCCCGGACCGAGCATCTTGCCGACCGTAGCGCCCGTGCCCGCTCCGACACAGCCGCAGCCGAACTCGCGCCGCGCCGCGGCGGCGGCCTCGTGGCCCGATGCCGCTGTGGGCCACGCCGGACGCCCGAGGTCCAGGTCGTAGATGATGGCAGCGGGTACGATGGGCACCGGCAGAGACGCTGTCGGGTGCCCCCGACCTTGCTCGCGCAGGTACTGCATTACCCCGTCGGCTGCGGCCAATCCGAAGGCGCTTCCCCCGGCCAGGACGATGGCATCAGCGCGCTCCACCAGCCGGCCAGGTAGCAGCAGGTCAGTCTCCCGCGTGCCCGGAGCGCCGCCCCGCACGTCACACGACGCCACGAAAGGCCTCTCACACATCACCACCGTACAGCCGGTGAGCGCCTCGCTGTCCGTCCAGTGACCGACCAGGATTCCCGCCACATCCGTCAGGCTACCCGTTGGCTGCACCATCTATGACCCAAGCCCCAGTTCCGCGGCAACGCGATCCACTATCCGTGCTGCCACCTCATCCTTGGACATCAGCGGCAAGGACTCGCGCGACCCATCGGCTCCAAGCATCGTCACCCGATTGGTATCCACCTCGAACCCGGCATCCGTCGCCGAGACGTCGTTGGCCACAATGAGGTCCAGGGCCTTGGCTCGCAGTTTGGCCTCGGCGTTGGCGAGCAGGTCGTCAGTCTCGGCAGCGAACCCAACCAGCACCTTCAGGCGCTCCGGCCGCCGGGCTCCGATCTCGGCCACCAGGTCCGGATTGCGCACCAGCACCGGGGTCCAGCGGTCCCCTGTTTCCTCCTTCTTGATCTTCGAGGTGGCCGGCTGTTCGGCACGGAAGTCCACCGGGGCGGCGGCCATAATCAGCGCGTCGCTGCGCTGCGACTCCTCATGCAGGGCCACACGCAGATCGGCCACCGAGAGGACCGAGATCACCTTCGCCCCGTAGGGCGGCGCGATGCTCACCGGACCGGTGATCAGGGTGACCTCCGCGCCGCGATCCAGCGCCGCCTGAGCGATGGCGTAGCCCATCTTGCCCGACGAGCGGTTGGAGATGAAGCGTACCGGGTCGAGCGGTTCCCGCGTGCTTCCGGCCGTCACAAGCAATCGCCGGCCCTGCAGAGACCCGTGGCCGCCCAGCGCCAGCCGCGTCGCCCCGACGATGTCGTCTACTTCGGCCAGCCTCCCCTCGCCCACGCCGCCCTCTGCCAACAGCCCAACCGCCGGCCCCACCACCAGGGCACCGCGACGTCGAAGCCGATCCACGTTCTCCTGCGTCGCCGGATGGGTCCACATGTTGTCGTTCATGGCCGGGGCCACCACCACCGGGCACTTGGCTGCCAGCACGGTGGTAGTCACCATGTTGTCGGCCACACCGCAAGACATCTTGGCGATGGTGTTCGCCGTCGCCGGGGCCACGACGATAACATCGGCTCGCTTCGCCAGTGCCACGTGGCCGATCTCCATGTCGGTGCGGAGCTCGAACATGTCGATGGCGACGGGCGTGTGCAGCAGCGACTGGAAAGTGAGCGGTGTGATGAACTGGGTGGCGGCCTCGGTCATGATGACGTCCACCCGCGCGCCGGCTTTGAAGAAGCGACGCGCCAACTCGGCCGCCTTGTAGGCGGCGATGCCGCCGGTGACGCAGAGGACTACGTTCTTGCCGGAGAACACCGGCTACCCTCCTCGGTTTCGACGGTAGATGCGGTACAGGCCGTCAAGCGTGAGCGTCGGATCCACCAACTCGATGACGGGCGTCTCGGCGGCAATCATGTCCGCCAGCCCGCCGGTGGCGACAACGCGCATCCCCTCGCCCAACTCATTGCGGAAGCGCGCCACCAGCCCCTCTACCAGTCCGACATAGCCGTAGAGCATGCCGGCCTGAATGCTTTGTTCTGTGTTCCTACCGACCGCCGCTGGTGGCCGGCTCAGTTCCACCTTGACCAGGCGCGCGGCACGCGAGTACAGCGCCTCGGCCGCGATCAGCACTCCCGGAGCGATGGCGCCGCCCAAGTAGTCTCCCGCCGCGTCCAGGGCGTCAAAGGTAGTGGCCGTGCCGAAGTCGATCACACAGGCGGGGCCGCCGAAGCGCTCCTTCACCGACACGCAGTTCACTATCCGGTCGGCGCCGACCTGGCGCGGGTCATCGTAGAGCACGTTGAGTCCCGACGGGGTGTCAGCACGGATAACGAGCGGCTCGGCGTCCAGGTAGCGGCGCCCCAGCTTGATGAAGTCGCTGGTCAGGGAGGGCACCACGCTGCTTATCGCCATGCCGTCCAGTTGTCCGGGCTCGATCCCTGTATGATGCAGAAGCGAGAGCATGATGACGGCGTACTCGTCCGGCATGCGAGCGGCGTCGGTCGCGATGCGCCACTGGTGGAGCACCTCGCCGTCCGCCCCGATCACGCCGAAGACGATGTTGGTGTTGCCTACGTCGAGACAGAGCACTCCCACCGACGCCATACCGGCCTCCGCCACCCACTGGTATCGACTGCGATTCTAGCGCTTGCCGTCGGCCGCGCAAGCGTGGTTAAATGGCGTTCCAATAGGGTCAGGAGGCGAGAACCGTGCTGAGTGTTGTGTTGCCCAAGGGTAGTCTCGAGCAGAGCATCATGGCTCTGTTCCAGCAGGCCGATCTCACCGTGCTTCGCGATAGCGACCGCGAGTACCGCGGCACCATCGACGATCCTCGCATCGGCGAAGTGCGAGTGCTTCGCCCCCAGGAGATCCCCACCTACGTCGCCCGAGGCTACTTCGACATCGGCGTCTCCGGCCTGGACTGGGTGCGCGAGACGGAGAGCGACGTTGTCGAGGTGCTGGACCTTGGCCGCACGGTGAGCCTGGTCTTGGCCGTGGCCGAGTCCTCGCACGTCAACAGCGCCCGTGACATCCCGCCCGGCAGCCGCATCTCCACCGAGTACCCGGTGGTCACGCGCAAGTTCTTCCAGGAACTGGGCATCCCGGTAGAGATCTACCTTTCCTACGGGGCAACCGAGGCCAAGATCCCCGACATCGCCGACGCCGTTGTTGAGCTCACTGAGACCGGCTCCACCCTGCGCCAGAATCGCCTCAAGATCATCGACACCATCATGCGCAGCAGCTCGCGCCTTATCATGAACCCCGAGTCCTATCAGGACGAAGACAAGCGCTGCGCCGTCGAGGACATCCGGACGCTGATCGAGGGAGCGCTGGCGGCCCGAGGCCGGGTGCTGGTGAAGCTCAACGTCAGCCAGAAGGACCTGGAAGCGGTCATCAACGTGCTCCCTTCGATGAAGGCCCCCACTGTGTCGAGCCTGTTCGGCAACGGCTACTACGCCGTGGAGACGGTGGTGCAGAAGAACCAGATCAACCGCCTGATCCCCCAACTGAAACGCCTGGGCGCCGAGGACATCCTCGAGATCCCCATCGGGAAGATCGTGGAGTAGCCTATTTGACGCGGTGCGGCGTTCTTAGACCAGTGGGAGGCCGCACCTCTGCATCCCGACCGGCATTGCTGGGCACAAGGAGAGCACGCAGACATGAAGCCGATTCTGTTCACCGTGAGCTACGGCGGCTACTGGGGCCAGGCGCGCCTAAGCCTTCCCGACAGCATCCGCAAGGCCAAGGAACTGGGTTACTCCGGGCTCGAGATTATGGGCAAGCGCCCCCACCTGTCGGTGGTGGACGTCAGCCTCGACGAAGCGAAGGACCTCCGGCGGCTTGCCGACGACCTCGGGGTGGAGATCTCCACCTTGGCCGCCTACACCAACTTCACCGGGGGGCTGGAGAGCCGCGAAGTCCCCTTCGTGGAGATGCAGCTGGCCTACCTCAAGCGGATGGCAGAGCTGGGCGAAGTGCTGGGCACGAAGGTCATGCGCATCTTCACCGGCTACTTCACCGACAAGCTCTCCTACCTGGCCCAGTGGAACCTCTGCGTAGACGCCGTGCGCGAAGCAGCCGAGATCGCGGCGCAGCATGGAATCGCTCTGGGCGTGCAGAACCATCATGACATCGGCGTGAGCGCCGAGTCCTACGAGGACTTCCTCGATCAGGTCGATCACCCCAACTGCAAGGCCATGTTCGACGCCTGGAGCATCGCCCTGCACGATAGCGACCTGTACTACTGGGCGCGCAAGCTTGCTCCTCGCATGGTCCAGACCACCGTCGCCGATTATGTCAAGCACCCCCGCTGGCACCTGGACGCCAACGTCACCAACTACACGCGCGTCCTCCCCGACGAGCTCCTCATGGTCCCCATGGGAGATGGCTTCATCGACTACGACGCCTTCTTCCGCGGCCTGAAGGAAGGCGGCTTCGACGGCTATGTCTCCTACGAGATGTGCTGGCAGATCCGAGGCGGCGGCAGCCTGGAGAACCTTGATGCTTGTGCCGCCAAGAGCCTGGCCGAGATCCAGCGGCTGATCGGCTAGCCGCTCCCGGCGCGTCAGCCTCGGGCGTCCTGCCGGAGCAGGACGCCCGATCTCCTTCCGGCCTAGAGGTTCAGCAACAGCACCGCCGGCACCGCCAGCGCCATCCCCGCCAGTGCTCGACGCCCCGGCCGCTCCGACCACACCACCATGCCGGCAACCGCTCCAGCCAGCATGGTGCCGACGCTGGTCACGGGGTACACCAAGATGCCCGGCAGCGCCTTCAGCGCTGCCAGCAACAGGAAGGTGGCCGCCACGTTGGCGGCGCCAAGAATCAGGCCCAGGCCCAGGCCACCGGTGCTGACGGGTTCGCGGTTCTGCGCCCAGTGCGCGCCGGAGGCGATGCTCGCCCAGCCAAAGAGGGAGAACAGGTACCCGTAGCGGTAGGTGCCCAGCCCCAGCTCTTCGACCAACTTGGGGGCCACCATCACCATTCCCTGAACCACAAACAGCGCCGCCAGGATGAGCGCGATGCTCGAGCGGGGCGCGGCCGTAGCTTCTGCGGCATCAGCCTCCCCGTGACCAGAGCTCAGGAGAACGAGTGCCACCAGGGCCGCCAGGAGGGCCGCCGTCTGCAGCAGCGTCGGTCGCTCGCCCCAGAAGACGATCGAGGCGAGGATGGGAATCGCCACCGCCACGCTTGACACCGGCTGGGCCACCGAGAGGCCCGCTCGCTCTATGGCACGGAAGTTCACGAAGAAACCGACGACGTAGAACAGCCCGGCCGCCTGGCCCACCACCCACAGCAAGGGGCGCCCGGCCTCTTCTGGTGCCTGGGCGAGAAGGAAGAGCGAGATCAAGGCGGCAAACAGGTAGTTGATGAAGGCGATGGGCGTAGGAGGGTAGCCCAGCGCACCGGCGAGCTTGAGCAGTATCCCGAATGCCGCGAAGGCGATGAACGCGCCGATAAGTGCCGCCACAGTCTCCATCCTGCCACGTAGTGGCACAACGGCCGTCCTGTAAATCCGGCCGGGCCCGGGGCCAATGCTAGCGCAGTGATCCGCAGGGCCCAAACCGAAGGCGCGGTCACCCGTAGAGCGGCCGGTTTGCGCCCGCCATCCTGCGGCCACTACCATGTCCACCGTCTTCACCACGCGGATCGCCGGCCGGTGGCTCGCCGGCAGCAGGCGCCAATCACTCCGGAGGAGCAATGGCTCTCACCCCGTCAGCTCACCGCTCGCGGCCACGGTCGGACATCCGGCTAACCTTCCCCGACGGCATCGTCATATCCGGCCCCCGAGAGGCTCCGCTCGAGACGTTCGTCGAGGCCTGGAAGGTGGAGGCAGAGCGGGAGACCGACGTCGTAACCGCCGTGCTCCTGGACCAGCAACTCCGTCCGCTGAGCTACGTTCCCTCCGGCGACGAGTCGGTGGCGCCCCTCGACCTCACGACGGCCGACGGCACGCGAGTTTACAAGCGCTCCCTGGTACTGGTCATAGTGGCGGCGGTGCGAAGGCTGTTCCCAGGCGCCCGCGTGAACGTCGACCACTCCATCACCGCCAACGGCCTCTACTGCACCATCAGCGGGAGGGAACCGCTGACCGCGGAGGAAGTGGGGGCGCTGGAGCGAGAGGTGAGGGCTCTGGTAGCTGCCGACTTGCCCATCACCGCGACCACCATGCCTCTGTCCGGGGCCCTGGAGCTCTTTGAGCGGGTGGGCTACGTGCAGACGGTGCGCCTACTCAGCACGCACTCTTCCAGCACCGTCCGGGTCCACCAGCTGGACGGTACACCTGCCGTCTTCTTCGATCTGCTCGTGCCGCGCACTGGCCTGCTCAGCCGCTTCCGCCTCGAGCACGAGGACGACGGGTTTATCGTGCTGCTGCCGCTCCCGGAGGACCCGGAGCGCTTCCCGGAGGAGACGCACTTCCCCAAGCTCACGCGGGAGTTCCGCACCGCCTCGCGCTGGCTCCGGGACATCGGCGCCGGCGACGCCGGTCTGGTGAACCAGGCCATAGAGGGCCATCGCTTCCGCGAGCTGGTGCTGGTAGCCGAGGCGCTACACGAGCGCCGAATTGCAGCCATCGCCCAAGCAATCACCGAGCGCCGGGGCGTCCGTATCGTCTTCATCTCCGGCCCGAGTTCCTCCGGCAAGACCACCTTCTCCAAGCGCCTCGGCATCCAGTTGGCTGCCAGCAGCATCCGGGCCTTTGCTGTGGCCATGGACGACTACTTCGTCGACCGCGACAAGACCCCGATCGGCGAGGACGGCGCCCGGGACTTCGAGGCCTTCGATGCGGTTGACCACGAGCTTTTCCAGGAACACATGCTGGCCCTCCTTCGGGGCGAGCGCGTGCGGATGCCGCGCTACGACTTCCACTCGGGTACGCGCGTGGGTGGGCCCGAGGTCGAACTCCCCGACGACACCGTCTTGATCGTCGAAGGCATACACGGGCTCAACCCCCAGCTGCTCCCCAAGGCGCCCCCCGAGGCACTCTTCCGCGTCTATGTCTCCTGCCTGACCCAGCTGCGGCTCGATCACCACAGCTATGTCTCGACCTCGGATGCCCGGCTTCTCCGGCGCCTAGTGCGCGATGCCCGCACACGCGGCTACACCGCCGAGGCGACGGTCCTGCGTTGGCAGTCGGTCCGGCGTGGCGAGCGCTCCTATGTGTTCCCCTATCAGGAGCGAGCCGACGTCCTTTTCAACTCCGCTCTGCCCTACGAGACGGCCGTACTCAAGCCCCTGGCCGAGCCTCTGCTGCTGCCGTACGATCACAACTCCCTCGCCGCGACAGAAGTGCAGCGCCTGCTGGGCATTCTGCAGCTCTTTCGACCGGCACAGGCCGAGGTCGTTCCGGACAACTCCCTGTTTCGGGAGTTCATTGGGGGCAGCATCATGGAACACGTCCACCTGGCCGGCGGTCTCAGCTAGCCGCCGGAAGGCCAATGCCAACGTCAGCAACGAGCGTTCCGGAGGCTCCGGAGCGCTCGTTCTTTGCTGCGCCTCGGCGGCCACACTATATTGGGTACCGAGGATCATTTCGCTCTAGTCATTGGAAGGAAGCATGCAAGATAGGCTCGACGCCATCGCGCGCCGATTCGAAGAACTCGAGGCCCAACTGGCCGACCCGCAGATCGCCACCGACCCGGACGCGTACCGCCAACTGGCGCAGGAGCGCTCCGACCTGGTGCCCATCGCTGACGGCTACCGTCAACTGGTGGAAATAGAGAACGCCCTCGCCGGTGCGGAGGAGATGCTCCGTGACGACGACCCGGAGATGCGGGCGCTCGCCTCGGCCGAGGTCGACGAACTCACCGCCACCCGGGATGCGCTGGGCCACCGGTTGCAGGTCATGCTGCTTCCGCCCGATCCGCTCGACAAGACGGACGTCATAATCGAAGTTCGCGCCGGCACCGGGGGCGATGAGGCAGCCTTGTTCGCCGCCGAGTTGGCCCGCATGTACATGCGCTACGCTGAGTCCAAGGGCTGGTCCAGTGAAGTAGTGAGCGCCAACGAGATCGGGATCGGCGGCTACAAGGAGATCGTCTTCACCATTCGAGGCAAGGGAGTCTACTCCCGCCTCCGTTACGAGAGCGGCGTCCACCGCGTTCAGCGAGTCCCCAAGACCGAGTCTAGCGGCCGCATCCACACCTCCACTGCCACCGTGGCCGTCCTCCCGGAGCTGGAAGACGTCGAGATCGAGATCGACCCGAACGACGTCGAATTGGAGGTCTATCGCTCCTCGGGGCCGGGCGGGCAGCACATGCAGAAGAACTCCACCGCGGTGCGCCTGACCTACAAGCCCACCGGCATGGTTGTCGAGAGCCAGAATGAGCGCTCGCAGCTGCAGAACCGAGTGCGGGCCATGTCGGTCCTCCGCGCCCGGCTGTACGCCCTCGAGCTGGAGAAGCGGGCCAGCGCCCTCTCCGATGAGAGGCGGTCGCAGGTAGGTACGGCCGAGCGAAGCGAGAAGATCCGCACCTACAACTTCCCCCAGAATCGCATCACCGACCATCGCCTCGGCCTTACTAGCCACCGGCTGGTCCTGGTCCTGGAGGGCGATCTGGACGAGTTCATCGACGCGCTGGTCAGTTGGCAGGAAGAGAAGCGGCTGCAAGAGATAGCGGCGGGCGCGTAGAAAACCGCCTGAGCACCATCTCAGAGCTGATCCGGCAGGCGACCGCCCAGCTGGACGATGGTAGCGAGTCGCCACGCGGTCGGTCTACCGTCGAGTCTCTGTTGGCCCATGTGCTCGGGAGGCCGGTCTCGTGGCTGTACGCGCACGCCGAGTTATACCCCGCGCTAGACCAAATTGACGCCTTCCACGAGTTGCTCCGCCAGCTGTTGGCCGGAGTGCCACCGGAGTACCTGACCGGTCGGGCGGCCTTCCACAGCATCGAACTCCTCGTCACTCCTGCCGTGCTGGTACCGCGGCCTGAGACGGAAACGCTGGTTGACCTTGCCCTAGAGCGGTTGGCCGGCAGGCAGCGGCCTCGCATCGCCGACGTCGGAACGGGATCCGGTGCCATCGCCCTCGCCCTGGCCCACGCCCGCCCGGACGCACTGATCGTAGCCACCGAGCTGTCCTCTTCAGCTTTGCGCGTGGCGGCACGCAACGTGCAAGAGCAGAGACAGGAGGCGCGCGTGCTCCTGGTCCAGACCGATCTGCTGGAGGGCGTGGACGGCCGCTTTGACTTAGTGGCTGCTAATCTGCCCTACGTCAGCGACGGCGACCTGGAGGGCGTGTCGGCTGCAGTGTCACGTTACGAGCCATGGCTGGCCCTAGCCGGCGGCGCCGATGGGCTGGACCTGATGCGCCGCCTCCTGAGGCAGCTGCCCCGGCAAGTGCGGCCCGGGGGTTGGGCCCTGCTGGAGATCGGTGCGGGACAGGGGCAGGCGGCGTCTGAGGCGGCCCGGCTTGCGGTGCCCAGCGCTGAGCTCCGCGTTCTGCCCGATGCCTGGGAGCGCGATCGCGTGCTCACACTGAGGTTCGCCGGATGAGCGCCCTGATCCTGCCGCCCACCGATGCGTCAGTGCAGCTGGTGGCCCAGGCGCTGGTGCGGGGAGAGCTCTGCGTCATTCCCACCGACACGGTCTACGGAGTGGCGGCAGCGGTGGCCGCAGAGCCGGTGCGACGCCTGTACCGGGCCAAGGGGCGCCCCGAGTCGCGGCCGATTCCGGTGCTTCTGGCGGGGCTGGACGAGGTAGGCCAAGTGGCGGCACAGTGGCCGCCGGCCGCGGCCGCCATCGCCGCGTGTTTCTGGCCCGGCGCCCTCACGCTGGTGCTGCCGGCGCGCCATTGGCTGCCGGTCGAGGTGACAGGCGGGACGGGTACGGTGGGACTGCGGTGGCCGGCCGGTCGCTTGGTCCAGCAGGTCATTCGGATGGCCGGCGGCATGCTGGCCGTGACCAGCGCCAACCGGTCCGGGGAGCTCCCCGCCACCACCGCCGAGCAGGCCCTGGAGGCGCTCGGAGGGCTGGTGACCTACGTTCTCGATGGCGGAGACCTGGCGGGCAACCGCGCCTCCACGGTGGTGGCCATACGCGCCGGCGAGGTACAGGTCCTCCGCGAGGGACCCATCGAGCGCAGCGAGATAGAAGCGGTCGTGGGCAGCAGGCGGCCGGTTGATCACAGTTAGGAGCAGGACCTTGAAGATAGTGCTGGCATCAGACCACGCCGGGGCGACGCTGAAAGCCGACCTCGTGGAGTACGTCGCTTCGCTCGGGCATGAGACTCGGGACCTGGGCGCCGATGGCAGCTGTTCCGTAGACTACCCTCAGTTTGCCCAGCAGGCGGCCCGCGCAGTGATCGACGGACGGGCCGACCGAGCCATTCTCATTTGCGGCACCGGCCTCGGCATGAGCATGGCCGCCAACAAGGTACGCGGCATTCGGGCGGCGCTCTGCCACGAGTGCTACTCCGCTCGCATGGCCCGGGAGCACAATGACGCCAACGTCCTCTGCCTGGGGCAGCGTGTGGTTGGAGTTGGGCTGGCGCGTGACGTGGTGCGCACATTCCTGGAGGCGCAGTTCTCTCAGGGACCCAATCACCGCCGCCGCCTGGACATGATCGCGGAATCAGAGTCGGGCGCCGAAGCAGTATGAGAGCAGGCGGCGCCATAGCTCCGGCCGCGGTGGTCATGGTCCTGGGCGTGTGGCTGTCCTTGGAGACCGTGTCGCCGTCCGGATTCGACGCCGAACTCCATTGGCCCCTGCTCATCACTGCCGCCGGAGCCTGCTACATCCTGGGGTATCTAGTGGGAGGAGGTCCGTGGCAGATCTTCCTGGGGCTTCTCGCCACCGGCTCCGGCATAGTCATGTACGGGTTCAGTGGCGGCCTGCTGGAGTGGTCGCTGCTGCCGGAGCTCTGGCCGGTCTTCCTGCTGCTGCTCGGCATCGCCGGCCTAGCCTACCTGGTGGCCTCACACGACGCTCCCTGGCCCCTGGTCGTGCCCGCGCTGGGTACCCTGCTTACCGGCTCCACCGGCCTGCTCTATGCCCTGGGCCTGGTCACCCTGGACCCCATGGGACAACTCCGCCTTCTCTGGCCCGCCCTGCTGGTGTTGACGGGCCTGACCGGAATCCTCCAGGCCCTCTGGCACGCCGTCAGCCGTTGAGGCAAGTATGCTACTGGGGATAGACGCCTCCCGTTGCGACCCGGCTCTGGCCGGCGTCGGGCGCTACTCCACCGAGATGGTGCGCCATCTCGTCGGCCATCGCCGCCACCGCTACCGCCTCTACGCCAACGGCGCCGCCCGCCCGGACTGGTCGCGCCTTCCCGGGGTAGAGTGGCGCGACATCCCGTTCCCACGCCTGTGGACGCACCTGAGGCTATCCGCTGAGCTGTTGACGCAGCCGCCGGACCTGCTTTTCGTTCCCGGCCACGTCCTGCCAATCATCCGCCCCCGCCGGACGCTAGTCACCATTCATGACCTGGGGTACCGGCGCTTCCCCGAGTGCCATCCGCCGCGACAGCGCCTCTACCTGCGGTTGAGTACGGCCTGGAGCGCCCGTGTCGCCACCATGATACTGGTCGACTCGCGCGCCACGCAGGCCGATCTCGCCGCCGCTCACCCAGTCGCGGCCGCCAAGTCCACGGTCGTGTACCCGGGCGTCTCGGCGAGCTTCCGCCCCCAGGCCGCCGAGGTAGTGGAGGCCGCCCGGCGGCGTCTCGGACTGCCGGACCAGTACCTGCTCTTCGTCGGCACCATCCAGCCACGCAAGAACCTGCTGCGGCTCATCAAGGCCCACGGCCAAGTACCGGAGGCGCCGTCGCTAGTGATAGTCGGCAGGCCTGGTTGGATGAGCGCGCCCATCATGGAGTACATCGAGAACGCCTCCCACCGCGTTCAGGTGCTGGACTCGGTCGCCGACGCCGACTTGCCCGCTGTCTACTCCGGTGCCACGGCCCTTACCTTTCCCTCGCTGTATGAGGGCTTCGGGATACCAGCGCTGGAAGCGATGGCCTGTGGCACAGCGGTAGTAGCCTCCACCACATCATCGCTACCCGAGGTGGTGGGAGGCGCCGGCATCCTGGTCGATCCCCTCTCCGTGGACGGCATTGCCGCCGCCATTCGCCGCATCATCGCGGAGCCGGACCTACGATACGAGTTGGGAGCCCGCGGTCGCGAACGCTCGCGCCACTTCACCTGGCCGACCGCCGCTCGTCAGGCACTAGAGGTCATGGAGGCGCTGTTTGATCAGGCCTCGTGAGCGGCTACTGGTAATCAAGTTGGCCGACCTCGGCGACGCCATCACGGCCACCCCCGCCCTCCATGCCCTGCACGCCGCCTACCCGTCCGTGCGCCTCGATGTGCTCACCTCGGCCGTAGGGGCGTCGGTGATGGCGGACCTCCCGGAGGTGGATCGGGTGCTGGTCGCTGACCGGCACCTGCTCGACTCGCCGCGCTCCGCCCTCCGCCCCTCTGCCTGGCGGCGCACGCTCGCGCTCATCGGCGACCTCCGCCGGCACCGGTACGACACCGTCATCTTCATGCACCACCTCACCACCGCCATGGGCGCACTGAAATGGCGAATCCTTGCCTCCGCGCTCCGTCCCGCCCACACCGTCGGCCTGGACAACGGTCGTGGTCGCTTCTTCGGCACGCGCGTTCCCGACCTGGGCTTCGCAGCGCTACACGAAGTAGAGTATGCCCTCCGACTCGCCGAGGCCGTCGGAGCGCCGCCAGCCAGCCCCTGCCTGCGCGTCAGCCTTACGCCGAAGGCGGAGGAGGGTGCCCGTTCGCTTCTCGGCACCCTGCAGCGGCAGAGATTCGCGGTGGTGCATCCCGGCTCCGGCTCGTACAGCCTCGCCCGACGCTGGGCGCCGGAGCGGTTTGCCGCCGTGGCCGATGAGCTGGTGCGCCGCTACGCCTTGCCCGTGGTGGTAGTGGGTAGCGCTCACGACGGCGTGGACGAGTTCGTGAGCGCCGCTCACGAGCGCCACCACAATCTGGCCGGTCGCACCGACGTGCCCACCCTCGCCGCTGTACTGCGCTCTGCCGCCTTCTTCCTCGGCGGCGACAGCGGCGTAGTGCACCTGGCCGCCGCCGCCGGCACACCGCTTCTCTCTCTCTTCGGCCCGACGGACCCGCGTGCCTGGGGGCCGTGGCGGCCGCCCGCTTGCGGTTCCGCTCCCGCCGCCGTGCTGCAGGGCCACTGCCCCTACGATGGACCTTGTCTCTATCGCGGCCACACCCTGGGCCAGCGGGACGGCTGCCCGGGACACGACTGCCTCCGCGATCTGACGGTACCCATGGTACTGGAGCGAATCCGTGCCCTTGCCCTACTCTGAACCGGCATCGCTCCGCGGACGAATCCTCGGCGTCCGGGTGGACTGCGTGACCCGCAGCCGAGCACTAGAGGCTATCCGAGACTATCTGCAGCAACACCATACCCGTCAGGTTGTAACCCTCAATCCCGAAATGCTCATGATGGCCCGGCGCGATCCCGACCTGTACTCCGCCATCGAACAGGCCGACCTGGTGACAGCCGATGGGGCCGGCCTGCTCGTCGCCGGACGTCTGCTCGGGCTGGCGCTACGCGAAAGAATCACCGGCGTCGACCTCGTGCCTGATCTCTGTCGCCTGGCTGCCGAGAGGAAGGAGGCCGTGTTCTTCCTCGGGGCGGGCCCGGGAGTGGCCACGAAGTGCGCCGATTCCCTGGCGGCAGCCATACCCGGCCTGAAGGTAGCGGGCAGCCACTCCGGATCCCCTTCGCCGGCGGAGGAGCAGTCCATCTGCCGCTCGGTCAACGCCGCCGGGACCGGCATCCTGCTCGTCGCCTATGGTGTGCCGGCGGAGGAGAAGTGGATCGCTCGCAACCGGCAGCGGCTCGACGTGAAGGTGGCGGTGGGGGTGGGCGGCGCGTTCGACTTCATCGCCGGGCGGGTCCCCCGGGCTCCCCGATGGATGAGAGGGGCCGGACTGGAGTGGGTCTACCGCCTCTGGAAGCAGCCCTGGAGGTGGCGCCGCATGATGGCTCTGCCCCATTTCCTGGCGCTGGTCCTTGCCCAGGCCGTGCGGGCTCGCCTAACATGACCGCATTCGGACCCCGAGGGAAGGCATAGCTGTGGCTCTTGCGACCTCTGCCGAGGTTCTGCCGCGCCTGCGCGAGGCGGCCGGCCATGTGGTGCTGGTGGTGGGCGATGTCGTCCTTGACCGCTACGTCATCGGCCGGGCCCAGCGCCTCTCGCGCGAAGCGCCGGTCCCCGTTCTGGTGCACGAGAGCTCCTTCGCCGTGCCCGGCGCTGCCGCCAACCCCGCCCTCAACGTGCGCGCCTTGGGCAGCCGAGCACTGCAGGTCGCCCTCGTTGGGGACGACCAGCCGGGCAACGAACTGCTCGATCTTCTGCACCGCGCCGGCGTGGAGACCGAGGGAGTGGTCCGAGCAACAGGTCGGCAGACGACCGTCAAGCAGAGGTTCCTCGCCCGCGGTTCTCTCAGCTTTCCCCAGCAGCTGGCCCGGGTTGACTACCTCGACCCCGAACCCATCGCCGAAGCGTTACAGCGCCAGATCGCTGCTCAGGTGAGCAGCCAGTCGCTGCAGGCCGACGCGCTGCTACTGAGCGACTACCAAGGGGGCGTCATCGGCGAAGCGGTGCTCAATGCCTGTCTGGAAGCCCGGCGCCTTCATGGCCTTCCTCTCTGTGTGGACGCGCAGACGGACCTCTGGCGCTTCCGCGGCGCCTCCCTGGTGAAGTGCAACCAAGCGGAGGCGTCCCGGGCCCTCGGCCGGCGTCTGGCCACCGAAGTCGACTTCGCCGTCGCGACGGCGGAGATTCGCAGCCGCCTGGAGGTGGACGTGGTGGCCATCACGCGCGGCGCTGAGGGGATGACCCTGTGCGCCGAAGCCGGGGGCTGCCTGCACCTGCCCGCGCCCAACCGCAGCGAGGTCTTCGACGTCGTTGGCGCCGGCGATACCGTCATCGCCATCATGGCCTTGGGGTGGGCGGCGGGCTGGCCGCACCCTCTCGCTGCCACCGTGGCTCAGCTGGGCTCGGGTGTGGTCATACAGCGACTCGGCAACGCCACCCCCACCTACCCCGAACTCGAGGAGGCCGCGCGCCGATGGCTGTGACGCCCGCGCCCATCCTGACCTCGCTGGACGAGGCCTCGGTCTGGACCCAGGCCCAGCGCGACAGCGGTCGGAAGGTCGTGCTTACCAACGGCCACTTCGACCTGCTTCACGCCGGACACGCCACCTACTTGCAGGCGGCGCGGCTCCTGGGCGACGCCCTGATCGTGGGAGTGAATGACGACGCCGCCACTACCGCCCTGAAAGGGCCGCAGCGCCCGCTCATCCCCGCCACTGAGCGGGCCCTGCTCCTTTCCCACCTGCGCGCCGTGGACTGCGTCGTCATCTTCCCGCAGTACACCGCCGACGCCCTGCTCAGGTACGTTCGCCCCCATGTCTATGTCAAGGGGGGCGACTACGATCTCTCATCACTGCCGGAGGCCGCGACGGCAGCCGAGGTCGGGGCGGAGATGGCCTTCATTCCACTGGTCCCGGGACACTCAACCACTAGCGTGCTGCAGCGCATCCTATCTCGCTTCGCTCCATGAGCGCGCCCGGCGTCGTCGACCGCCGGGGGATCGCCGGCGCGGCCGCCCTGGTGGCGGTAGGCAACGTCGCCAGCCGCGCCCTCGGACTGGTACGCGAAGCCTTCATAGCCAACCGCTTCGGCGCCGATGGTTCGGTCAGCGCCTTCCGTGTCGCCAACCGAACTTACAACCTGCTCTACGAGCTGCTAATCGGCGGCGTGATGGCCTCGGCGTTGGTACCCGTCTTGTCCGAGTATGCCGAGAAAGACCGGCTCGAGTACCGACGCCTGCTGACATCACTCAGCTTCGTGCTTCTTGTCATCGTCGGTCTGGCGCTGGTCGCTCTGGAGGTGGCCGCTCCGCTGGCGGCAGACGCCATGGGCAGCGGGTTTGGACCGGAGCTGCACGCGCTCACCGTTGAAATGCTGCGGGTGGTCTTCCCCGCTGTGCTCCTCATGTCCCTTGCCGGTCTGCTCTCAGCCGCCCTCTACTCCCTCAAGCGGTTCCTGTTTCCGTCGTTCTCAGCGGCCATCTTCAATATCGGCCTCATCGCCGGCGCCGTCATCCTCGCGGAGCAACACCGGGCCGTGGCGCTCGCCTATGGCGTCCTTGTGGGTGCCGCCGCGCAACTGCTGCTGCAGCTGGTGGGGCTCTGGCGAGCGGGCATTCGGCCGGCTCGCTGCCTGCTGCACCCGGCCCTCAAGCGCATTCTCCTCCTCGCCCTGCCCATCCTCGGCAGCCTTGCCGTCGGCCAGGCGCAGGTGGTGATCGACTCAAACCTGGCCTCTCGGACCGGCGAGCAGTCCCTAGCCTGGATGGCCAACGCCACCACCCTTATCCAGTTCCCCCTCGGGCTGGTCGCCACCGCCATCTCCGTGGCCAGCCTGCCCCAACTGGCGCGACTCGCCTTGTCGGACCGAGACGGCCACGAGTTTGCCGCCACACTGGCCTTCGGGCTGCGGCTGGTAACGCTCCTCATCCTGCCCGCGACGGCCGCACTGGTCGCCATCGGAGCACCGCTCATCGAGCTGATGTTCGAGCACGGCGCTTTCACGCCTGCCGATTCCGTGGCCGTCACGGCCGCGCTGCACCTGTACCTGCTCGGCTTGCCTGCCGCGGCACTGGATCAGTGCCTGCTAATGGCCTTCTACGCTCGAGGCGACACGCTGCGCCCCGCCCTAGTGGGTGTGGCTGGGGTGGGCATCTATCTTGCAGTCGCCCTTGCCACCATGAACTCGATGGGGATGCTCGGTCTGGTGTTGGCGAACTCATGTCAGTGGGTCGGCCACCTCGCGCTAATGTCTTGGCTGGCGATACGCCGCCTCCCCGCGCTGGGAGCACAGCCTCTGATCCGGCCGCTCGCCCAGGCACTGGGGGCGTCGGTCGGCGCCTTCGGTGCCATGGCGTTGGCCCTGCAGGCGCTTGGGGCAGCCACCGCCTGGGGCCTCCTCGGGGAGTTGGTTCGGGTAGCCGCCCCGGCCGTCGCCGGAGCGCTCACCTATGTCTTGCTCTTGCGGCTGTCCGGCAACGGCGATCTGGACAGCGCCTGGCAAGCCTTCCGGGGCCGGCTGCGGCCGGGCTCCCGGGCCGTCTAGGGTGATATCATGACTTCGCATCGACTCACCCGCTCCGTCGGTGCGCCCGCACCGTCGCCGGCCTCCGGGAGCCTTTCATCGGGTACGCCCTTCCGCCGGCTGCAAACCCGTCCTCTGAACCAGCGCCGGTCGCGCATCTCTCTGGGCAGGCTGGCCAACCTGGGCCTACTGCTGGTCGAGTTGGCAGCCGTGGCGGCACTGGCCTGGTGGGTATACACGTCCATCGCAGAGTGGCGCAGCTTGGCTGAGGCAGAGCCCCTACCCGCGGGCACAACCGAAACCAGCTGGATGGCCACAAACACCGTGCTGCCCGGGGGACACGAGGCGCCTTCCCAGGCATCCGTTCCCGCCCACCTGCGCGCCCTCATTCAGCCGACCGCCATGGTTCCGCTGCCGACGGCCGCGCCGGGACGAGCATCGCGCCTCGTCATCGAGAAGACCGGCGTGGACGCGCCCGTCCTTCAGGGCGACAGTGACGAGCAACTGCGAATGGGCGTCGGCCACCGCCTAGGGACGGCGGGCCCGGGGCAGGTCGGGAACATGGTGCTGTCGGGTCACAACGACATCTACGGGCAGGTCTTCCGCGATCTCGATCGCTTGGCCGAAGGGGACCTCATCACGGTATACTCACGGGGCGAGCCCTTCACCTATGTGGTGAAGCAGAAGCTTATCGTAGAGCCGACGGACCTGTCCGTGCTGGAGCCATCGCAGCGACCGATCCTGACGCTCATAAGCTGTTACCCCTACCTGGTGGACTCGCACCGTATCGTGGTGATTGCCGAACTGAGTCACTGAGAGCGAGGAGTGTCGCTTGGCTAAGAGGAAAACTGCCCGACAGAAGCGCACCCGCGTGGCGCGTCCGTCGCCAGTAGCGAGCCCGCCCGCACCCACCGTTGCCTCGCCGCCGCCGGCTGCGCCCACGAGTTCGGGCACTGATGAACTCCGGGCCGAGTACCAGTACGTGCTGACCGACCTCAAGCGGATCGGTATTACCACCGCTGCCATGTTCGCCCTCCTGGTGGTGCTGGCCCTGGTCATCACCTAGCACCGTCAGGCCCCCTGGCGAGCCGCGCTTGATTTGGCACGCAACTTGCAATAGGGTCACTGCCAAGTAGCTTATGTTAGCCGGCGCCGCCCGAGTGGCGCGAAGCGATGGCGGAGGCAGTGATGTACCAGACTCTCAGTGCGCGTAATGATGTTTACATCACACCACAGGCGATCATCGCCAACGCCCTGCTGCAGATGTCGGCCCTGGAACTCGACCAGGCTGTCAGTGAGGCCCTCGCCGAGAACCCCGCCCTGGAGATGCCCTCTCCGGTGGTCTGTCCCCGCTGCGGAACTCCCCTAGCCAACGGGATCTGCCCTCTGTGTGCGACCCACGGCCGCAACGCCGAGATCCGACGCGACGAGGACGGCTGGTGGAACGATGACTCGCGCTGGCGAACGCGAAACATCCCGCTGGGAGAGGAGGACGATTTCGACCCCCTCACCCTGGTAGCCGCGGAGACGACGCTGGCCGAGCACATGCTGGAGCAGTTGGCGCCGCTCCTTGAGCCGGACGAACTAGAGATCGCCGTCTACATCACCGACTCTCTGGATGTGCATGGCTTCTTCACCGTCCCGCTGGAGGAGGCGGCCGAGCACCTGCATTGTACCCAGGAGCGGATAGAGGCGGTTCTCGCCAAGGTGCACACCATCGATCCGCCCGGAGTGGGTGCTCGATCGGTGCAGGAGGGGCTGCTCATTCAGCTCGCCCAGCTCGAGAACGCCAATGGGTACACGGAGCCCGCCCGGCGCATTCTCAGCGAATGCTGGGACTCCTTCTCCCGCCTGAGCCTGGACGCCATCGCCCGGCGGCTGCGTCTCTCCGAAGACGACGTGTCGGAGACTATCACCTTCATCGGGCGCAACCTGAACCCCTTCCCGGCCAACATCAACTGGAGCGGGCCGGGACCCCGCAGCGAGGGCGGCTCCCTTCAGCCCGATATCATTGTGCGGTCGCGACCGGGAAGCGAGAGCAAGTACGAGATTGAGATCCCGGACAGCCGGCGCTACCGCCTGCGCGTGAACGGTCTCTACCAGCAGATGGCCCGGGACATCAGGGCCGGCGACTGCCAGGCGACCTACGCGGAGTCCGAACACCTGCGCGAGCACCTCGCGCAAGCCAGGCTCTTCATCAACTGCGTGCGGCAGCGTTGGCAGACATTGGAGCGAATCGCGCTCGCCCTGGTGGACATTCAGGAGGAGTTCCTAGACAAGGGGTACCGGCACCTCCGGCCTTTGACTCGCTCTGAGCTCGCCGATATAGTCGGGGTGCATGAGTCTACGGTCGGCAGGGCAGTGGCCAACAAGGCCATAATGCTGCCCAACAACCGGATCATCCCACTCTCGGACCTTTTCGACGGTTCCCTGGCGGTGAAGTGCGTCATCGAAGAGATAGTGCTCCAGGAGAACGAAGCCCTGAGCGACCAGAAGATCGCGGACGTCCTCCAGTCTCGGGGCTACAACCTGGCCCGACGGACGGTGGCCAAGTACCGGGACGCGGTGGGGATTCCACCGGCGCGGGTGCGAGCCGCCCTGAAGACGCGCGCCTGGCGCCCGCTGTGGGTGCCACCCGAGCACGCCGGCGCCTTCTAGACTTCACTATCGGGAGGACCCCGCTCCTCATCGGGGTCGCGGTCCTGATCGTCGCGGCTCTGAGCCTTGGCTATGTCGTTCAGAGCCGTCTGCCCGTCGCTGACGTCGCCCTCGAATCCAGCTGGGGCGGTGACCCCCTCACCGTCGCCATCGGCGTCGACGGGATGCCGCTCTCCTTCACCCGCAGCGGTGAACGCGTGGGCCTGTGGCCGGATCTCTTTGACCAGGCCCCGCTCGCCAGCCGATCCTGGTCCGTACTGAGCACCTCCGAGTCCGATGCCGCTGCCGCGGCCGCTGCCGGAGCCGCCGACGTGGCGCTGCTGCCGGTGGTGCGTGGCCAGAGCGCCTTTGGCCTGACAGTGTCGGAGCCCCTGGCCAGTCACTCCGGTTCCCTCTTCGCCCTTGCCCCCATTCTGGGCACCGAATCCCTCGCCGGGCAGTCAGTGGCTTGGTCCGGCGCCGAGGGTCTGGTCCCGGTGCTAATGCGGCTCGGGGCCGAGCCCGTCGCCACCATGTCGGTGGACGACTGCCTGACCAGGGTACTCACCGGAACCGTAGTCGCTTGTGCTATGGACGAGGCGGTGGGGCGAGCGCACGCCGCTGCCCTCGGCCTGAGTGAGCGCCTGCTGATCGTCGGCAGCCCCATAGCCACCATCGACTACATCCTGGCCTGGCGGCCGGCCGATGGCGTGGCCGCAAAGGTACTGCCACGCTGGATTGCCACGGCGTCCGAGGCGGGCGTGCTGCCCAGCCTGCAACGGCAGTGGCTTGGAATGCCCCTGCAGACGCGCATGGCTCCCAGCTGGACCGGCATTAGCAGCGGACTGGCGGCGGCCTTGGCCAGCGTGTCAATGGTTGCCGTCGCCGTCGGGCTCCAGAACCGCCGGCTGCGGTCGACCATCTCCCGGCGAGCGCGCGCCTTGGCGCGCTCGGAGCCACGACACGCCGCGGCCTTCCAGGCCACCCGCGACGCGGTCTTCGTTCTCGAGCCGCGCGAGCTGACCATCCTCGAGGCCAACCAACGCGCCTACGAGCTAACAGGTCACGAACCCGGCCGGCTGATTGGAGTGCAGTTCACTGAACTTCTCCCGGCTCGACAGCGGCGACTACTGCGCCGGACCTTCCTGGACGAGGAGCCGGTGGACCTGGATGACCTGCCGTTAGTTCACACGGAAGGCACTGTCGCCACCGTGTCCCTTCATAGCTTCGTGGTGGCAACCGCGTCTGGGACCGAGCGAGTGTGCCTGGCCACCGATATGACTGAGAGTATCGGCAATCGGCGCGAGGTCGACCGCCTGGCCGACCTCGCACGGCGCCTGATCCAGGCGGTACCGGTGCCCCTGCTCGTCATCGATGCCGCCGGGCAAGTGCTGGCGGCCAACCCAGCAGTGACGCGAATCGGACTGCCCGAGGACGCCGCCGGCCAACCCGTGGACAACTTGCTCCAGTCCACGCCGGAGCCCATGGGCAAGCAGATAGCCTCGCTGGTAGGCCGGCGCGACGGCAGCAGCCAGGCAACGACTGTCATGGCTGGAGCCGACAGCGAGTCCGGTGTGCCCGGTACACTCGCCCCGCTGGGAGAGGACACAAACCCTTGGGGAGCGCTCCTCGTGGTGGCAGAAGCGACCGATGGCGGCCCAGCACCCGGCCAGGATCAGCGCCTCGACGTGCTAAGTGCCCTCGGACAGGTCTCCGGCGTTCTGGCACACGACATCCGCTCTCGCGTCACCAACGCCAGCCTGGGTGTGCAGATGCTGGAGGAGGGACTCCCGCCCGACGACCCGGACCGGGTGTCGGTCCGCATCGTGCGCGAGGAGATCGACTTCACCATGGAGATGGTGGACGACATCCTGACGCTGCTACGGCCGGGCAAGGTGCAGCGTGATGCTTGCCGCGTGGACGAGATTCTGGAGCGTGTAGTTGTGGCGCAGGCGTCCCTGAGTCATAGTAGTGGCGTAGAAGTGCTGGCGTCGCTCGCCTCGGGGATACCGGCCGTAACCGGAGACCCGGTGCAGCTCGAGCGCGCCCTCACCAACCTGGTGAAGAACGCTATCGAGGCCTCGCCCGTGGGCGGAGTGGTTAGTGTGGGCGTCGAACTGCTCGCCGGAGCCGCCCGCGTCAGTGGTCGTGATGAACTGCGCGTCACCATAGCGGACCAGGGTGCGGGGATACCACCCCACATCCGCGGACGGCTCTTCGAGCCCTACGCCACCGGCAAGCGTGGCGGGACCGGGCTGGGGCTTTCTATCGTGAAGAAGATCATAGATGAGCACAGGGGACGGATCGAGGTGGGTAGCCGCGTCAATAGCGGAACGACCTTCACCGTCTACCTACCTGTAAGTAGGGATTGAGGTCAGAAATGCCCGGAAGCATCCTTATCGTTGAAGACGACGTCAGTACCAGGCTCTTTCTGGCCACGTCGATCCGCCGCGATGGCTATGTGGTTCGCGAGGCCAGCACGGTGGAGGAGGCCCTAGACCAACTCCGGAAGCATCCCATCGACCTAGTGATTCTCGACCTGGGGCTGCCCGACCGTTCCGGGATGGAGCTGCTTCCGGAGGTCACCGCGTCCGACCCGAATCTGCCCGTAATCGTCCTCACGTCGTCGCAAGAGCCTGCCGACGCCGTGCTGGCCATGAAGCTTCGCGCCTGCGACTTCCTCATAAAACCCCCGAATCTTGTGTCTCTGAAACAGATCATCGCCCACCTCCTCAACACCGCTCAGCTGCACGATCACATCGAGGTGCTCAAGTCCAGCCAGGGAGACGCGTCTCAGCCCTTTGTGCTGGGCAAGAGCCGGGCTATGGGGCAGGTGCTGGAGATGGTCGAGGACGTCGCGCCGCTGCCGACGAGTGTCCTCATTCTGGGCGAGAGCGGAACCGGCAAGGAGCGCATCGCCAGGCTCCTCCACGACCGGAGCCCTCGGGCCAGGCACCCGTTCATTGCCGTCAACACCGCTGCCATACCCGACAATCTGATGGAGAGCGAGTTCTTCGGCGCCATGCGCGGTTCATACTCAGGCGCCACCAAGGATCGCAAGGGTATCATCGAGCACACCCACGGCGGGACCCTCTTTCTGGATGAGATCAGCTCCATGAAGCCCGACCTTCAGGTGAAGCTGCTGCGCGTCCTCGAGGACGGCAAGGTCCGTCGGCTGGGATCGAGCTCCGATATCGAGGTGGACACGCGGATCATCAGCGCCTCCAACCAGGACCTACAGGAGATGATCCAGGCGGGCACGTTCCGCGAGGATCTCTACTACCGGCTGGCGGTGGTGGTCATCGAGTTGCCGCCCCTGCGGGAGCGCCTAGAGGACATCCCCGACCTGACGGCCGCCTATATCGATCACTTCAACCGCGAGCTGAGCCGCTTCGTGGAAGGAGTGACACCGGAAGCGCTATCCTGCCTGAAGGCCTACTCCTGGCCCGGCAACATCCGGGAGCTCCGCAACGTGATCGAGCGGGCCATGATCAGGGCCAAGGAGGGCGAGATCGGGCTGGAGCACCTGCCGCGGGAGCTCCAGAGGGTCAGTTTGAGAGCGATCTCGCCGCGGCCCACCGCCAGGGACGATCCCGGACGCCTCGCCCACTCCCTGGTTGACTATGATAAGCAGCTTATCAGCCAGGCGCTGGTACAGGCCGACGGAGACCGCGAGTATGCCGCCAGGCTACTCGGCATCACCGTCGAGGAGATGGACCGCCGGCTGGCCGCCTCGAGCTGACCCCCACCCTGGCATACTAATTGCAGTTAGCCCTCGGGTGACGCCGCAAGGCGTCGGCATCTTCGCCCGAGGGTTCGCTTTGCCCATGGTCCCACAGCGCGTACTCCTGGTTGACGATCAGCCCGCGGCGCTACACTTCCTGCGCAGCGGCCTTCTGCACGCCTGGCCCTCCTGTCAGGTGGACTTGGCCGGCAACGCGACCCAGGCCGAGCCGCTCATCCGGCGGCACCGCTATGACGCCATGATCACCGACTACCACCTAGGAGACGGCACCGGGCTGGACCTGGCCCGGCTGGCCCGGCGACGACTGCCGCTGGCTACCATCGTTCTCACTTCGGCTTCGCCGTATGCCCTTGCCGATGCAGAGATCGAGGCGCGTGAGTGCTGTATCGGTCTGTTGCCGAAGCCCATCGAGTTCAGTCGACTCCTGCAGTCACTGCAGGTAGATCCGGTGGTGGTGCCATGACTCTCGCGCTGGACAGCGAACTTCTTCGCATCGCCATGGCAGTTGTGCTCTTCCTGCTGGGCGTCGTCGCCCTTATAGCCGGCCTGCGCCTTATCCTTGCCGGCGAGTACCGCGACGGCATGAAGGAACTGGTGGCGCAGTCCACCCGGGTCAGCAAGCGTGGCGTCACCGAGCAGAGCGTGGCCCCCATCATCGAGGCCACCTCCCGGCTTATTGACTCCGTGGCCGGCCTCGTCCGGACGGCCTTCGGCATGGGAGCCTTCCTGTGTCTTCTCGGTGTCGCTCTGTGCACCATCTCTGTTTGGATCATTTGGGTCACGCTACCGTGATTGGAGGTTCCATGGCCGATGTAAGCGCGGTCCCCGGCGCACTCCCCCTCAACCTGCGGGACCAGCGAACTCAGCACACTACCATCGTCACTACCGACCTCGAGATGGCCTCGCTTGGCGGTGAGGGCACAACCCTAGTGCTGACCGGTCGAGCCGGAGACGCCCCGGCGATCCCTCACTGGCTTGCCCGCTCCAGCAGCATCAACTGCGTCCGTCTCTTGGGCGTGCCTGAGATAGAGAACCTCTCGCCGACTTCCGCGGAGCGGTTGGTCGTCTTCGGTACGCGCGAGGTGGCAGCGGAGCTGACGAAGCGCCTCGACGGCGCCGTCGCGCTAGTGGTGGAACCGGCGCAGGACGCGCAGGTCGCCGCCGCCATCGCGCGCGCCCTGCCGAGCGGACTCGCGAACGAGCTCTCGGCTGAGGCCCTGCGCGACCCGGAGCTCTGGAGCGCCCTGCACCTGGAGCAGTTCCTGGGCACAGCCATCCGCCTCACGCGTCAGGAAGGCGGGACAGCTTGGCTCTCGCGCGCGGCCCTCGTGACCGAGGCGGCTCTAGCGGTAGGAGTAGGCCAGGATCTCCTGCGACGGCTCGGCGATCGAGTTCTGCAGGGGACTGGTGCCGTCGGCGGGGAGACGGACGCTTCGTCGATGCGGGCTCTCCTATCGGGGCGGCCCGAACCGTTGGCCGTCCACCGGCTCTGGGAGGACTACGCGGTCGCCCAGTCGCTCTTGGCCGAGGCACCCGTCGTCCGTACTCTGGTGGCCAATCTAGTGCCCGCCGGGAGCGGCACCGTAGTCAGCATGCTCTACGGCCTGGCCGACAGCCGCCTCGAGTGGATCCAAGCGCTGATGGCCGAGGGGCCTCAGGGCGCCGAGATGCTGGCCCGCTGCATCGCCTGGCAGGATGACCCCAGCGCTCGCCAAGGTTGCGTGGCGGCCGCAGTCGCCGGCGTGTCCGACGCCACCGCGGTGGCCACGTTGGTGCGCGCCCTGGACGGACTGGTGGGTGCCGACGTGGTGGCGCCGGCAGTGGAAGCGCTCCGGTCACTCGCCCCCAGCAACCTGGCCGCCGTGCACTACATCCTCGCGGGGACGGCCATGGCCGCGCGAGTACTGGAGGCACCCGCACTCGCACTGGGGCTGCCGGGCGCAGACTCCGGCCAAGCGGTCGAGTCCGGCATTGAGGCGGCCCTGAGCACGGCCGACTCCCTGCGCGCGAATCTGCTGTTCCAGCTCGGTCGGTCGGCGGAGGCCAAGGGAGACTGGCAGGAAGCGGCCACTCGCTACCACGCCGCCTGGCAGTCTGGCCAGCGACTGTCAGTCTACGCCGGCGCGGCGGCGCGCGCCCTGAGTAGAGCCGGGCGTTACGACGACGCCATCCAGGTGCTGGACTCCGTTGGAGCCACCCTTCCGTCCGATCCCTCGCTGCTTGTGCAACGCGCCGAAGCCTACCTCGGTCTCGGCTGGGCCGATGAGGCGTTGCAGACGGCCCAGTCGGCTGTCGCCCTCTGCCCCGATTCCGCCTTCGCCCGTGCCGCTGCCGGTCGCACGCTCCAGGCCGCCAGCCGCCTCTCCGAGGCGGAAGCCGAGTGGATGGAGGCCGTGCGACTGCGGCCCGCCGACGCCGACGCCCACCTCGACCTGGGCCACTGTCGCTCGGCACTGGGCGACCAGGTCTTGGCGCGGCTCGACTTCGAGCGCGCCGTGGACTTGCGGCGCGACCACCGTGAGGCCTGCAAGGCGCTGGCGGCGCTGTTGCTGCGGCAGGGCGACCATGCCGGCGCCATCCACCACCTGGAACGTCTGTCGGAACTAGAGCCGGCGGACGCACAGGTGCGGGTGCAGCTCGCTGAGGCTCTCGATGCCTCGCGTCAGAACGAACGCGCCGAAGCCGCCTGGCAAGAGATTCTCGAGCAGGTGTCCGATGACTGGGATGGCTTGCTGGCCACCGGCGCCGCTCTGCGGCGAGCCGGCCGCTTCGATGACGCCGTCAAGACCCTGAAGCGCGCCATTGCCACCGACCCCTCTGCCGTTGCAGCCGGGATTGAGCTCGCCCAGAGCCTCGAAGCGGCCGGACGGACGGAGGAAGCCCTGGAGGAGTACAACGCCGTCGTCCGGCGCTTCCCCCAGGAGCCTCTTGCCCACTATCACCTGGGCCGATGTGCAGCCCGAATGGGACAGGTAGATGAGGCCATCGCCTCCCTTCAGGAGGCTATCGAGCGCGACCCGGCCCTGTCCGAGGCGCACTACGAGCTCGGGCAGCTACACGAGCATCGAGGGGCACGGGCCGAGGCACTGGAGTCATACCGTGCCGCTGCTCTCGGCTCAGGCGGCAACCCCCACTATCACGGTGAAGCGGGGCGCCTCTGCCTTGGCCTGGGCCGGTACGAGGAGGCCGTCCAGCACCTGCGCCGGGCCACCGCGGGGCCGGCAGCCGACGCCGAGACCTACGCCGCTCTCGGAGACGCCCTCTTCCATCGCGGCGCCGACGAGCAAGCCATGGCTGCCTACCGAAGCGCGGTCGACGGCGAGCCCACCAACCCGTCCTACCATGGCCGGCTGGCTCAGTCGGCCCTCAGGCTGGGCCGGGTCAACCAGGCCCTGCGGGAGGCCGAGGAGGCGGTTCGCTTAGCTCCCGACGATCCCGAGTACTTGGCGCTCAAAGCCCAACTGCTGCTGGACATGGGTCGCTCCCTGACTGCCACCGAGGTGCTGCGGCGCGCCGTCTCCCTCCCCGGTGGCGACGCCTTCCGGGCCGTGCTGGGCGCCGCCTACCGTCGCTCGGGGAACCTGGAGGCGGCCGAAGCCGAACTCACGGCCGCCGTCGGGCAGCGCCCCGACGACCCGCTCATCCATGAGGAACTGGGTGCCCTCTATGCCGCCCGCGGCGATGTCGAAGGCGCCCTGCGCGAGGTGCACCACGCCCTCGAACTGGAGACAGACAGCATCGATGCCCGTGTCCGGTTAGCCACCGCCCTGGCTGACCTGGGCGAGGCCGAGGAGAGCTGCGAGACCTTGAGACAGACGGTCGAGGCAGCTCCGGAGAGAGGATCAGCGCACGCCGCCTTCGGCCTGGTGCTGGAGCGCCTGGGCCGACTCTCCGAGTCCCACGCTTCTCTCGAACGCGCCGCCTCTCTGGATGAGCAGTCGACTGCCACCCTCATCGCCCTGGGACGGGTCTGCCGGAAGCTGGGCGACCATCAGGGCTCGCTGCAGCATCTCCGCGCGGCGGAGGCCAACTCGGCGGACCATCCCGAGGTGCACCACCAGATGGGGCTGACGCTCACGGCCGTCGGTCGAGCCCACGACGCCTACCGCCATCTGCATGAGGCTCTACGCTTGACCGGTCCCTCCGGTCCCATCCTCGAATCGCTGGGCCGCGCGCAGCTGGCTGCCGACGAGGTGGATGCCGCCATCGCCACGCTCGAGAAGAGCATTGGCTGCGACCCCAAGGCCGAAGGCCCCCGCGAGGCGCTTGCCCGCGCCTTCGCCGCCAAGGGCTGGAACCAGGAAGCGGTGGACCAACTGACGGAGGCGGCCGAGGACCATCCCGCATCGGCGTCCCTCCGGCTGGCACTGGCAGAACTGCTTCGCGGGCGAAGCCTGCACACCCCGGCGGCCGCCGCGCTACAGCAGGCGGCCCGTCTTGCCGGCCCCGACCCGGAACTGCTGCAGCGTATCGCCGACGCCCTGATGAGAAACGGCGAAAGCCACGAAGCCAAGCCGGTGCTCCAGCGCGTCCGGGAACTGGTGCCGGACTCCTGGGCCGCCGGGCTTGCCCTCGTTGACGCCCACCTGGCGCTCGGCGAGCACCACGAGGCGAAGGCGCTTCTGGAGGATCTGGTCTCCCGGCGTGAAGCCAGCGCCGAGGCCCACTACCGCCTCTCTCAGCTTCACCTGCAGGAAGGCGAGCCTCAGCTGGCACTCGAGTCGGCTACCAAGGCGGTAGCCCTCGAACCCGACGACGCCGCCATTCGCGCTCACCGGGCCAAGGTGCTCGCCAAGTGTGGCGCTGTGTTGCAGGCCCTGCCCGAGGCGCAGCGAGCCGTGGAACTCAGCCAGGACAATCCGGACGCGGTCGCCACCCTTGCCGCCCTGCTCACGGCGAGCGGCCGCTACCAGGACGCCCTGGGGTGGTATGAGCATGCAACCGAACTCGAACCCGGCGACGCCTCCCTCTGGCGTGAGCGCGGACGGCTGGCCCTCAGTCTTGACAACCCGGAGTTGGCGGCGCAGTCACTTCAGCGGGCGGTCGAACTGCGGCCCGACAGCAGTGAGTCGTTCAGTCTGGCCGCCGAGGCTCTTGATCGAGCCGGCCGGCTTGAATCGGCCATCGACATGGCCCGAAGAGCTCACGACCTTGAGCCGGACTCAGTCGACCTTCGACTGAGGCTCGGTCGCCTCCTGCGCCGTGGCCGGCGGCTCTCGGAGGCGGCGGAGGTCCTCGAGGCCGGCGGCGACAGCGTCCCTCGGGAGTTCGTCCTCGAGCGGGCTCGCGTGCTTGCCGCCCGTGGGCGTCACGAGAAAGCCCTTCGCCTGTACCAGCAGACGCTGGAGCGCTCGGCCGACAACCTCGAGACGCTGTTGGAGATGTCGGAGAGCGCCCTCGCCTGGCAGCAGCAAGCCGAGGCCGAGGCCGAGGCCGGTGTCGCAGTGGCAGCTCCTGAACCGGGAGTGTTGGCGACCCTCCAACAACTGATCACCAGGTTCCGGCCCGCCCCTGCCCTGGAGGGCCGCTACCTGGCGGCGAGCGCCGGCCTCATGGCGGCTCTCGGCGCGCATGCCGAAGCGCTCGACATGTGCCGAGATGCGCTCGAGCACTCTCCGGACGACCCGCAACTCCGCCGCCGCTTGGCCACCCTGCTGATGCAGTCGGGCCGGGTGAAGGAGTCGCTGCGCGAACTGGTCATCGCCGATAAGGCGCAGCCCGGCGATCCGGAGACGGTCCTCAGCATAGGCCGCCTCCTGCTCGATGTTCGCGAGACGGAACGGGGCGCGGCGGCTTTGCAGCGCGCTGGCCGCCTCGCCGGCGACGATCCGTTCACCCTGGCGAGGGTGGCGCGGCTCCTCGAGCGGGCGGGCAAGCGCGAGGAGGCGGTAGCGCCCCTCGAGGCAGCGGTAGCGGCCGACGATCAGCACCCGGAGTGGTGGAACCAGTTGGGCGAACTGCAGCTGGGCCTGCAGCGCTACCAGTCGGCCCTGGAAGCCTTCCAGCGGGCCTCTCGTCTCGACCCGGACAGCGCCCTCTACCTGCGAAACGCCTCCCGGGCCTACAGCGGCATGCGCCGCTTCCAGTCGGCCGCTCGTGCCCTGGAGCGGGCCACCGATCTGGCGCCCGAGAACGCCGCCTGGATGGCGGAACTGGCGGAAACCTACCAGTCCGCCGGAGAGATTGCCCGCGCCGCGCAGGTATATGAGCTGGCCTGCCGGCTGGAGCCAGCCAACCCGGCCCACTACGTCGGCCTCGGCAACGCCCAGTCGCGCTTGGGGAGGCTGCAGGATGCCGGCAAGTCGCTCTCTAGCGCTCTAGAGCTCGATCCCGGAGTGGGGAGCGTTCACGCCGCTTTGGGACGGCTGCGCTATCTCGAGGGCCAGCGCGATGCCGCTATCGCCTCATTCGAGGAGGCCATTCGCGTCGATCCTTCCAGCCACCGTCACCATCAGGAACTCGCCACGCTCCTGTACCTCTCGGGGGACACGCGTCGCGCGCTGGAGGAGTCGGAAGTGGCGGCCTCGCTCGAGCCCACCGACCCGGAGAACTACGTGGTGATGGCCCAGGCCCACGCCGCCCTCAACCGCCGGGACGAGGCAGTGCAGGACCTGGAGCAAGCTCTGGCCCTGGACAACACCAACGCCGACGTCCACCACGCCATGGGCGAACTGTGCCGCCAGATCGGCTACCACGAGCGGGCTGAGGAGCACTTCCGGCAGGTGATCAGCTTGCGGCCCAAGGACGCTGAGGCCCGGAACCAACTGGGCCAGACCTACGAACACGCCCAGCAGTACGACAAAGCCCTGGCGCAGTATCTACGGGCCATCGAACTGGACTCGGAGGAGCCGGAGTACTACTTCAACGCCGGACGTACCCACAAGAAGCGTAAGGAGTACTCCGAGGCCCAAGCCATGTTCATGGAGGTCCTGCGCCTGGCCCCGGCCAACACCGAGGCCTACAAGCAACTCGCAGCCGTGAGCGCCCTCAGCCTGGCGGGTGATGTGCGTGCCATTGCCCGATGATGGCGGCGGCCGGGCGCCGCTGCTCCTGCTGGCCTCGCGCTTGCTCCTCACCCGCAAGTTCGGCGAGCAAGGCTGGATCGCGGTGGACAAGGCTCTCGGGCAGCTGTCCGAGAGCCTTCACTGGCTCCCCGCCCGCCTGCTCTACGTCGATGACGAACGTTGCCTGTCGCCCTACGGACTGACAGCAGTCTACCCTCGGGAGCCGGAAGGCATCCTGAGCCTCGTCCGTGCAGCAGAGCGCGTCCTGTTCGACGGGCAGGTATCTGCCGTGTGGCTCATGGGCGGTGACGAACTTCTCCCCTGTTTCCGTCTCGATAACCCGGCCGACGACACGGACTCGGTCATCCTCTCAGATGCTCCCTACGCTTCACCGGGTGGGGATCCATTCGCCCCCGTCCGTCCAGTGGGACGGCTTCCTCATCTGGACGGTGCGGTCGAGAGCTTCCTTGCGCTCATTGCCAGGAACACCGCCAGCCAGGTCCTACCCTGCCTCGACGCCTGTCCCGTCGTCTCCGGATACACCGCCAGCATCTGGCGCGAAGCCTCGCAGCAGGTCCTGACGGGCATCACCGACACCGGCGCCATGCGGCTCTCGCCGCCGTGGGATCTGAGCGACTACCCCTTCATCCGCCGCCAAGTAGCCCCCATCCGCTACTACAACCTGCATGGGCGGCCCGACGGCACCACCTGGCACGGGCAACTGGACCCGGCCGTGCCCGCCGACTTCACCGACTTCCCACCGGCCTTGCGGCAGGTGGACATCTCGGCAGCGGAGGCTCGGGGATGCATCGTCGCCACCGAGTCCTGCTACGGCGGCGCTCTGTCCGAGCGGAGCATCGCCTCCCGATTCCTCCGGCTTGGGGCGGCCTCGTTCCTCGGCTCGACCGCAATGTCGTACGGAGCCCTCGCCTCGCCCATCTCCGGCGCCGACCTGCTCATCCGCGACTTCATCTCGTTGTGTGCTGCCTCCGTTCCTCTGGGCGAGGCCCTGCTGCGGGCCCGTCTGGCCTTCGCGCGTGTGATGATGGAACGGCAAGGCTTCCTCGACGCCGAGGACCAGAAGACGCTTCTGAGCTTCCGCCTCCTGGGCAACCCGACTCTGCGGCTGAGCGGAGTCGAGCCCGAGGCGCCGGTAGCGGTGCAGGCGCTGCAGATGCCCATGGAGCCGGTCGAGGTAGTCTGCGCCCACGCCGTGCCCACCACCGACGCGCCCGCCCCTCCGGCCAGCCTCCTCGAGGAGATCCAGGAGCTCGCCGCTCTGTTCCTTCGTTCTGGCCGCAACGACGTCCCTACTCGGCACGCAACTTGCATCACACCTCCAGTGCGCGCCACCAGCGGTCTCAACTCCGCCAACTGCAGCGTTGTCAGCTTTGATCGAGCCCTGGCGGACGGGCAGGTGGCGGTGGCCAGGTTCACCTTACGTGACGGTCACCTCGCCAAGACCATCGTGTCTCACTAGCTAGGCGAACAGCCAAGCCCTAGGCATCTGGAGCGAATGAAATGGAACTCACCGAGCTGATGGACCAGTTGGAAAGCACCGTCTCGGAGGCGCCCTACATCCCCATGACCAGCAAGGCGGTCATAGATCAGAACCTGTGCCTCGAGCTCATAGATCGAATCCGCGCCGCCCTGCCGGAAGAGCTGGCGGAAGCGCAGGGGATCCTGGCTGCCAAGGAGCGCATCCTGGCGGAGGCCGAGTCTGAGGCCCAGGAACTGCGCCAGCTTGGCCGCCAGCAACTGGAGCAATCCGCCTCCGAGAGTGAGGCCGTGGCGGTGGCGAAGGAAAGGGCCGCCGAGATCGTCGCCGAGGGCGAGCGCCAGGCCCGTGAGATGGCGGCAGCGGCTCTGGAGTATTCCTCGTCCATCTACGGACGCCTGGAGGACGACCTCACAGGCATGCTCGAAGACCTTCGGCACCGCGTCCCCGATAAGCAGACTGCTTAGCGACTCGTTTACCGACTGGAGAGTGACCCTTGGAGAAGCTTGAGGAAACCCAGCCAACCCCGTTGAAGCCCGTGGCCATCACGGTAGTGGGAGTGGGAGGCGCCGGCACCAATGCCGTGGACCGCATGATAAGTGTCGAGATCCCGGACGTGGACTTCCTAGTGCTTAACACCGATGCGCAGGCACTGGAACGCTCCGACGCTCAGCAGCGTATCTGCCTGGGGGGCCCCCGTACCCGCGGTCTGGGAGCAGGCGGGAATGCCAGCGCCGGCGCGGCGGCCGCCGAGCTCTCCACTGAGGAAATTGCGCGCGCCCTGGAAGGCTCCGACCTGGTGTTCATCGCCGCCGGCATGGGAGGCGGAACCGGAAGCGGCGCCGCCCCGGTGGTGGCGAAGGTCGCCCGGGCTGCCGGAGCCCTGACGGTGGGCGTCGTGACACGGCCCTTCTCGTTCGAGGGCTTCCGCCGGCGACAGGTAGCTGATCAGGCCCTGTCAGAACTCGAGAAGCACGTCGATACCCTGATCGTCGTGCCCAACGACAAGCTGCTCGCCTTCACCTCCGAGAAGGTCACGCTGGACATCGCCTTCCGCATCGCGGACGACGTCCTGCGCCAGGGCATTCAGGGCATTGCCGAGATCATCACTCGGCCCGGACTGATCAACGTCGACTTCGCCGATGTCAGGCGGATTCTCGGCTACGGTGGCATGGGCCTCATGTCCATCGCCCAGGCCAAGGGGCCGGAGCGCGCGATCGAAGCGGCTCAGTCTGCCATCGCCAACCCTCTCATCGACTCCGACTCCATCGCCGGAGCCAAGGGCATCCTCATCAACATTATCGGCGGGCCGGACATGAGCCTGATTGAGGCCGGACAAGCGGTGGAGTACATCACCGAGCGGGCCAGCGAGGACGCCGAGGTGATCTTCGGCTCTGCCATCGACAACTCCATGGGCGATAAGCTCCAGCTCACCCTAGTCGCAACAGGAGTGGGACAAGCGGCGCCGCAGGCCAAGCACACTTCTCCGGCTGCCCGCCCGCGGGCCGATGCCGGGATCCCCTCCGAGCCGCGCGTAGCCGTGCTGCCCCCGGAGTTCGAGGAACGACTGGCTCGGGTGCGGGATAACGCTCCGGCGGCAGCCGTCACAGAGCGCGAGGTTGCGGCCCCAGGCAACGATAGCGGCAAGCACAACGGCAATGGCAATGGCAACGGGAACGGTCATACCCGCCCGGTGTTGCCCCAGATCAGACGCGAGCCCGTAATGGCATCCGCCGAGCGCGGCAGCCTCGAGATCCCGACGTTCCTGCGTCGCGCCCGCGGGCTCCTCTAGCAGCGCGGAACAAGGAGTAAGTCACATGGGAGACTGCCAACTGGAGAGTGCGGCCAAGACCTACCTACAGCGGCATTTCCCCAACCTGGAGGGTGCCGATCCCGTGCGCACCGAGCGCCAGGCAAAGACGCCGGGAGCGCCTCGGCAGCACGTCTTCGACTACACCGGCACCATCAACGGAACTACACAGAGAGTGAGGCTTGTCCTGGATGACACAGGCAAGGTTGTTAAGGCAGCCGTATCGCGATAGAGCGGCTTCTGTCGTGTCCAATCGACGCCTGCTGCTCACCGCCATCCTGGTGGCGGTGAGCTTGGCATTAGCCCTGGCGCCCATACCCGCCCTGGCCGAAGGGGAGACGGTGCACGTCGTCACCTGGGGCGAGACGTTGAGCAGCATCGCCGAACGCTACAACGTGTCGCTGGAGGAGCTGTTGCGGGTTAACGCCCTGCCCAACGCTCACTTGATCCAGGCTGGGCAAGTGCTGGTGATCCCCACCGGGCAGCCGACGGAGGCACCCGCCGCACCGGTGCCGCCCTCCGGATCCGGCCGCACCCACGTGGTGAGCTTCGGCGAGTCGCTCTTCGCTATTGCCCTCAACTATGGCGTAGACATGTACGAGCTGGCTGCGGCCAACGGCATCGCAAACCCCGATATCATCCGACCGGGTCAGACTCTGATCATCCCTGGCCAAGGCGCGCCCACGGATGCGCCGCCCCCTGCGGAGCCGCCCCCACCTGGGGCACCCGCCGCGTCGCGTCAGCACGTGGTCAGCTATGGGGAGACCCTCATCGGCATCGCGCTGCAGTACGGTGTCTCCCTAGATCGGATCAGCGCCGTGAACGGCATCACCAACCCCTCGCTGATCTACCCCGGTCAGACGCTGCAGATCCCATCTGCCGATGGAAGCGGTAACGGGACCACCCTGCCCCAACCCACACCGACCGAAGCGCCGGTACCGGTAGCCGGGAGCGCTGCACCGGGCGTCTGCGTCCACGCCGTACACCAGGACACCAACGCCGTCATGGACGCCGTCCAGGGCCTCAACTTCGGTTGGATCAAGCAGCAGGTGGAGTGGAAGATCATCGAGCCCTCCAAGGGCGACATCCGCTGGGACATGCTGGACCCGGTGGTCAACGCAGCCGCCGAGCGCGGTCTCAACGTGCTCTTCAGCGTCGTCAAGGCCCCCATCTGGGCCCGCCCCGCCGACAGCGACCTCACAGTGGACGGTCCGCCCACCCATCCCGGCGACTATGCAGACTTCGTTGGCGCCCTTGCCGCCCGATATCAGGGACGGGTACAGGCCTACGAGATCTGGAATGAGCAGAACCTCTGGTACGAGTGGGGCGGTAAGGGAAGGCTCTCCGCCGGGGAGTACGTCGAGTTGTTGCGCGTCGCTCACGACAGGATCAAGGCCACCGATCCGGCCGCGCTGGTGATCAGCGGAGGCCTGACACCAACCGGCGTCAATGACGGCTACCTGGCCTTCGACGACGTGCACTACCTCGGGCAGATGTACGCTGCCGGCGCCGCCAACTACTTCGACGTACTGGGCGCGCACCCCAGCGGCTACAACAATCCGCCCGATGACACGCCCTCCCATAACAGCACCGACACAACCGAGTTCAAGGGGCACTGGAGCTTCTACTACCGTCGCTACGAGCAACTCCGTGACGTCATGGCCCTGCACGGAGACGGCCACAAGCAGATGTGGTTCACCGAGTTCGGCTGGTCCTCTCAGGAGGAGCCGCCCTTGGGCTACGAGTACGCCGCTGACAACTCCGAGGATGAGCAAGCCCGCTACCTCCTGCGAGCCTTCGAGATGGCACGGCAGCAGGGCTATGTTGGCGTGATGTTCGTCTGGAACCTGAACTTCGCCTCCGTGGCCGGCTCCGCCGATGAGAAGGCCGGCTTCAGCATCGTCCGCGCCGATGGCTACCCGCGCCCGGCCTACCTGGCGCTGGGCGCCATGCCCCGCTAGGCCCGCAATGCGACTTCGCTGCCTACACCAAGCCGTCGCGATAGCGCTGGCGCTGCTCACGTTGGGCCTGGCCGCCTGTTCTCCGTCGGCCAGGCCTACCCCGGCTCCGATCGGCCTGTCCGGACGACTTCTGCCTCCCTACAACGAGGGGGCGCTGGCCGACGCCGCGCGGCCCAGCCAGCGCGTCGCCGCGCCGGTGGCGACCGCCGCTCCCATGGTCGTCGTCGAGCCGACTGCAGTGCCCAAGCAGGACCGCGTCAATGTCCTGCTCCTCGGCGTGGATGAGCGCGAGACCTGGAGCGAGGGACCCCCACGCACCGATGCCCTCATGCTTGCTTCCGCTGATCCTGCGACGGGCCAGGTCTCAGTCCTGTCTCTGCCCCGAGACCTGTGGGTGAGCATCCCCGGCTTCGGTCCAGAGCGCATCAACGTCGCCTACCGGGTCGCCGAAATGACCGCGCCCGGCACCGGACCGGACACAGCCGCCGCGACCGTCTCTGAGTTCCTCCGAGTGCCGGTGGATCGGTACGTCGTCGTCAACTTCCGGGCGGTGCGAGAGATCGTGGACAGCCTGGGCGGCCTTGAGGTCGACGTGCCCTACGAGATCTGGGACCACCAGTACCCCACTGAGTCCAATGGGTACATGACGGTCCATTTCCCCGCGGGTCCGCAGAAGCTGAGCGGCGAACAGGTGCTGCAGTACGTTCGCACCAGACACGGCAGCAGCGACTTCGAGCGCATGCGGCGGCAGCAACAGATCATCGCGGCCCTGCAGGCGCGCGTCACTCGGGCCGACTTCATCCCCAAAGCGCCCGGCTTCCTGCTGGTGGCGCGGGACTGTGTGCAGACCAACCTGTCCGTGAATGAGATGATCGGCCTCTGGTCCGACTTCCACGACATCAGCCGTGACGCCGTGCGCCTGACCGTTATCGATGAGACGTACAGCTATCCGTGGATCACGTCCGCCGGGGCTGATGTGCTGCTTCCCAACGAGGCCGCCATCCAGCAACTAGTGGCGGATCTGGGACTGGGAGATCGCGAGGGCGATGCTGCCCTGGCACAGGGATTGCAGGTACGTCTCTTCAGCAACAACAGCGAGGACGTCAACTACGCCAGTGCCGCGCACGCGCTCTCGCAGGCGGGCTACACCATCTCCCAAGGTGGCGTGGCCACCAACACCAGCGGTCACACCCTGGTGCTGGACTACGGAGACGGAAGCGTCGGCGCAAACCTGGCGGAGGCCCTGGGGCTGGAATCGGTCCAGGTCCTGAGGCAACCCAAGGCCCCCGGCCTTCCGGAGGAATTGGCAGCCGATGTCCTCCTCTGGTCATCCGGCACGGCCGGGTAACATCGCAACGAGGATCCGGAGGGATCAATGGCCAAGTCTGCGCGTTCGGCATCAGGAGCTATCCGTCGACTCTTGCTGGTCATCGCGGCCACCGGCATCACCGTGGCCGGGCTGGCTCTTCTTGCCGGCGGTGGCTACATGCTGATCGCCGCCCCGGCCAACACCAATCCGGCGCCCCTGCTCTCCCAGGTCTCCGCCCAGGAGCCGACGGCGACCACCGCCCCGGCGCCCGACCCACTGGATCAGCGGTCGGTCGAAGTGGCCGTCGATACTGTGCCTGATCTGGTCACCGATGTGCCTGCCCCGACGTTACAGGCGGCTCAGGTCTTCGTGCCCACCGCCACTCGCGTCGTGCGAGCCACGGCCACGCCAACGCCCGAGCCGGCGACAGAGCTGCCCGACACCGGCTTCGGCAGCATCCTGCAACCGCTGGCAGGGTTCGCCCTCGTGGGAGTGGCCTTCACGGCCCACGCCCTGCGCCGGCGCTCTTAACCGCAACTAGCTCCCAGGAAACACCGCGAGGGGCCCTGAGGGCCCCTCGTTCGTTGCTGCCAATGCCGGCCTGCGTCGCCGCTTTTCAGGAGAGGTTCGGCTCCCCGTAGATCGACTGCATTACCTCGTGGGCTCGCTTCATCTGCCCTTCGTCCCCGCTGTAGGTCAGCCAGACCGCACCTTCCGCCCCGCTGATGCCGCCCGAGGCTACGTGCGTCGCTTTGACGCCCGCGAGGACGGCCAGCGACTCGATCTCGGTGAAGATGTCGCCCCACAGGGGCATCATGCCGTCGCCATGGTGATCCGGGCTCTGCAGCAGTTGCACCGCATCCATTATGCTGCCCGAGACGCTCTTCTCCAGCCCCACCGGTATCATCACCCGCACGTGGGTGCCGACCGCCTTGCGCAGAGCCAGCCCCACCGTGCCCGAGCGCGGATCGCCGATTAGCACGCCGGCCATGCCCTCGCGGTAGTTCAGCGCGTTAGCACCCTTCAGGATCAGGTCTCCGCGCTTGAGTTCCTCCACCGCCTCGGCGATGTCGACGTCGGTGCGGATGTTGCCCTTCTCAACAAGCACGTCGCCAAACTCGCGCCCCTCGACGGGGCGCCGTCGCAGGCCATGGGGAAGGGTGAGGCCACGGGCGAAGTTGAGCTTGTCGATGCTCTCGTGGAGCAGCTCCTCCACCACGTACGCGTTGGTCGTACCCTTGATGATGAGAACCCTTCCGGAAGCGCACGTCTCCTGGAACAGCGGGCTCGCGACCACTCCCTTGGCGATGAGGCGCTTACCTTCCGACACCTTGAGTGAAACAGACCTAGACACGGTGAGTTCCTCCGTCCGACAGGATGCGTTGGGCCACTAGATGACCATACTCCACGGCGTAGTTCATGCCCCGATCCTCGGGGTAGATCTGTGCCATGCAGCCTAGCCACAGGCCGGGCAGCGGGGTGGCGAAGTCCGGGCGCAAACGGCTGTAGTGCCGGGCGATGACCGGCTGAGCGTAGCGCTCGCGCCACACGTAGGAGCGGCGCACCCACTCGGGCCGGAACTGCGGGAAGATGCGCTGGATGTGCGGCAGGTACGCCTTCACCAGTTCGTCGTCAGACATAGTGTAGTACTCGTCCAGTGGATCGCAGTACCGGGTGAGGTACACCAGGTGCGAGCCGCCGTACCGCTCCGGCCCCTGAATGTTGGTGTGCTCCACCAGCCCCACAAACGGGATGCGGTTGTCACTTATGTTAAGCCAGTAGACCTCGCTCAGGGACCGGTCCAGGTCGAGGACGCAACACACGTTAGCCATGTACTCGATGGACCGCAGTTGCTGACGGTAGTTCGCCGGCAGGCCGGGAGTCATCTCGGCCAGGAGCTCAGGCGCCGTCGTCACCAGTACCTGGTCGTAGCGGGTACTGCCGCCGTCCGAGCGCACCAGGAAGCCGCCTTCGGGCGCAGGCTCGATGACTTCCACCGGAGAGTCCTTGTGCACTGCCACACCCAGGCCCGCCAGCTTAGCCTCCAACGCTTCCACCATCAGCCCGAAGCCGCCCCGCAAGTACCCCAGCCTCTCCTGCCCGGACTTGCCTCGGGAGCCGCCCCTCAGCTTGACCTTGTTCCAGATCCATACGGCCGAGATCTCCTCGGCACGATCACCGAACTTGCCGCGTAGCATCGCCGCCCAGACCTGCTCGTAGACGCGGCGGCCCGACAGCCGGATAAGCCACTCCTTGGCCGTCATCCCCTCCAGCGGCCGCCAGTCACCCACGAAACGTGCCTGGAAGACGAGCATGCCGAAGCGGATGCGGTCCAAGAAGGGCAGTGGACGGAAGCGGAGTACGTCAATGGGTGCCGCGAGACGGTAGACTCGGTCGGCGTAGTAGGAGGTCGTGGTGGGCTTCCACTCCATGTTCTCGCCCAACCCGAGTTGGATGATCAGGTCCAGCACGGAGCGGTCACTGGTGAAGATGTGATGGTAGAAGCGCTCCAGGAGCGTGCCCCCCACCTCGAAAGAGCCGGCGAGGCCGCCCAGGACGGAATCGCGCTCGAACAGGGCAACCTGGTGCCCCGCTTGCGCCAGGTCCTGCGCCGCCGTCATACCGGTGAGCCCCCCGCCAACCACCGCTATATGCATACTCGTCTCCTCTGTCCGGTCTGATCCGCATCCAGGTGACACGCCGGCGGCCAGGCGTCGGCATCGATATTGCACGCCTTATGTGGTATCATGGCCTCGGCACATCCGGTCATGCCCTACGTCATCACCACGTGAGGTCAATTCTATGTCTCCACAGGAGTTCTCGGAAATGGATCCGGATCAGGGGCCGCCGCGCACCCGGCGCACCTTGAGAGCCGATCGCCGCAACTTGCAGGCCATCGCCATCGCTGCCGTCCCCATTGTGGTGCTGCTGGCGGTTGTGATACTGGGAATCATGCTGGTGCGCGGGCGCTCACAAGGAGCCTCGCCCGAGGCCACGGCCACGCTCTTGCCCACCGCTCGGCCCACCACGTTGGTGGCCGCCGTGCGCACCACCGAGGCCACGGCCACTGCCGCGCCGGTGACTCCCACCACCGCTCCGACCACGGAGCCGACTCAGGCCGCGACGGACGCTCCTGCCGAGCCTGATGAACCGACACCCACGCCGACACCCTCGGATGAGCTCGTGGCTGGGGCGGTCGCCGTCGTGTCCGACACGGCGGGCCGCGGTCTCAACATGCGCGCCGACGCGAGCGTCAACGCCATAGCGCTTAAGGTGCTGCAGGAGGGAGCCGAAGTCACCATCATCGGCGGGCCCACCGATGCCGACGGCTTCACCTGGCTGCAGGTGCGCGACGCCGCCGAGGCTGAGGGCTGGGTTGCGGCCGACTGGCTGGTGCGCGTCCGCTAGCTCAACAACGCACGCCTGCCCTACACCGGAGATTACCGCCCTCAATGGGAGCCATCTCCGGCGTTGGGCAGGCTGCTAGCCCTTGACCACCCCCAGCGGCCGCAGCCGGGCTACCTTCAAGGCCAAGCCGGCTCCATGCACTACTTCCACCACCCGGTGGATGTCCTTGTACGCCTCCGGAGCTTCTTCCGCCAGGCCCTTGAGGCTGCCGGCCCGCACCACGATGCCCTTCTGCTCCAGGCGTTGGCGCAGGTCGCGCGCATCGACTCTGGACCGTGCCGCTCCGCGGCTCATCACCCGCCCGGCCCCATGGCAACTGGACCCGAACGTCTCCGCCATCGCCACGTCCGTCCCCCGAAGCACATACGAGGCCGTACCCATGTCTCCGGGCACCAGAACCGGCTGGCCCACCGATCGATAGACGGCCGGGACGTCCGGGTGACCGGGCGGGAAGGCACGGGTGGCTCCCTTTCGGTGCACGCACAGGGGCAGGCTCTTGCCTCTCACCTGGTGCGTCTCGATCTTGGCCACGTTGTGCGCGACGTCGTAGAGCACCGACAGAATCAGAGCCGGCAAGCCCGCCCCGCGTAGACGCTCACAGGCCCGGCGAACCGCTTCGGTCATCACCTGCCGGTTGGCCCAGGCATAGTTGGCCGCCGCCGACATGGCCGCCAGGTAATCCTGGCCCTCATCCGATTCGACGGGAGCGCACACCAGTTCGCGATCCGGCAGGTCGTAGCCGAAGCGCTTGGTCGATGTCTGGAAGCGTCGGACGTAGTCGGTGCATACCTGGTGCCCGAGGCCGCGCGAGCCGGAGTGAATCTGCACCACCAACTGGCCGGGACGAAGCCCGAAGGCATCGGCCGCTCGATCGTCGTACACATCCACCACTTCGTCGAACTCGAGGAAGTGATTCCCCGACCCGAGCGTCCCGACCTGGTCTAGGCCCCGGTCTTGGGCCCGGTCGCTCACAGCATCGGCGCGGGCACGGGCGATACGCCCCCCCTCCTCGCAGTGCTCGGCGTCCTCACGGGAGCCGTACCCTGCCTGCGCAGCCCATTGGGCCCCACCCTCGAGGACGTCTGCCAGGCGCGCGCGCTTCAGGCGTACGTCGCCTCCCCGGCCCACACCCGAAGGGACCGCCTGCGTCACCGCGTCCATCAGCCGCGATAGATGGGGGCGCACCTCGTTGGCGTCCAGGCTGCCGGTGAGCAGACGCACACCGCAGTTGATGTCATACCCGACCCCGCCAGGCGAGACAACGCCGTCCTTCAGGCCGGTGGCCGCCACCCCACCAATGGGAAACCCATAACCCTCGTGGATGTCCGGCATGGCCAGAGCCGAGCCGACAATCCCCGGCAGCCAGGCCACGTTGGTGAGTTGGTTGAGCGAACGGTCCTCCGCAGCGGAGCGCAGGATCTCCTCATCGGCGTAGAGCCGCGCCGATGTACGCATCGAGCCGTCGGCGGCCCGGGGTATCTCATAGCAGTACTGGCCGATCTGCTGCACTCGGCTAAGGTCGTAAGCCATTGGGTGCCCCCTTTCGGGTCGTCCTAGGCCTTCGGGCCTATGTGTCGAAGACAATCGTGGCGGTGCAGCCCTCCGGCCGCGGCTCCACCATGAGCCCGTGGTAGGTAGCCGCCTTGACTACGCCTCGTCTCTCGACCACCTCCGCCGGCCACACCCGGGCCTGAAGCTCGTGACTGGGCGAGATCACCACTTCCACTCTGCAGAACGTTCCACCGGTGCGCTCGGCGTGATAGATGAGCTCCGTGAGCCAGTCCACCAGCAGGGTCTCAACGTCTGGAGCCGAGAGGCCCACTGAGAACGGGTCCTTGACGGCTCCCGGACGGCCGATAAGGGAGGCGAGCCCCTCGGCCGCGGCCGTGAACAGCCCCGAGACATCCGGTCCCCAACAGCGTAGCGCCACGTCCGCGGTGTGCTGCAGTTCCTCAAACCCCACGCACGGCCTCCACGCCCGTCGGTGGCTGCAGTAGCTCGCGGGCCCGCTCTACGTCCCGCCCCACCTGCTCGACGAGCTCGGCCGGACTGGCGAAGCGCGTCTCGGCTCGCAGCCGGGCCACGAAGTCCACCCGCACTTCCTCGCCGTACAGGTCACCGCCGAAGTCCAGCAAGTGCGCCTCCAGGGTTCGTCCCACGGCGGCGAAGGTGGGACGCACGCCCACGTTCACGACGGCAGGCCAGCTCCCACCGCGATTCACCACCATGGCAGCGTACACACCATCAGCCGGAAGATGCTTGCGCTGGTCGTAGTCGACATTGGCGGTGGGGATACCCAGATCGCGCCCGCGCGCGTCTCCACTCACCACCCGGCCCGACACCGAATGTGGACGCCCAAGCATGGAAGCCGCCTTGGCCACGTCGCCCGACTCAAGGCAACGGCGGATCAGAGTACTGCTAACCACCTCGCCGCCCACGCGCCGCCGCGCCAGCACTCGCAGCCGGTAGCCCAGCTTGTAGCCCAGCTGCGCCAGCGCCTCCAGGTCACCCGTCCTGCCCCGGCCGAGGGCGAAGTCCTCGCCCACCCACACCTGCCGCGGATGGAACGAGTAGGCCACGCGCTCCATGAAGTCGGCAGCGCTAAGGGAGGCGAGGGCCGAACTGAACTCCGTAACCACCACCAGTCCCAGACCCAAGGCGAGCATCTGCTGGCTGCGCTCCTGGGGAAGCATGAGGTAGCGGGGCCTCTGCCTCCGCAGAACCACCTCAGGAGAAGGAAAGAACGTCAGCCCGGCCGAGACGACGCCTTCACGCTCGCCCTCGTCCACCGCTTGACCGATGAGGGCCTGGTGTCCGATGTGTACACCGTCGAACACGCCGATCGTCATTACCGTGGCCTCCACCACGGGCGCGCGTTCTCCGGCCCAGCGCACAACCGATGGTATCAACCGGCAATCTCCTCGGAGAAGACCTTACGCGGTCGCCAGAGCTCCAGCTCACTGTCCCGCGCCACTATCGCCACGACGTCTCCATCGGGGCCAACTGCCAGATGCATAGCCTCTGTCTGCGGCCTCGGGCCCGACACCGCTCTGCCGAGCCGCAGCCCCGCCACCTCCTCCGGCCCGAGGTTGATGCGCGGCCAATGTGGAAGCGCTGCGGCCGGGCCGAGCAGCACCCTCTCGTCGCCGTCCGCCAAACGCTCCAGCGCTTCCGATAGGGGCAGCGCATCCTCCACCGAGAACGGGCCCGACTGGATGCGGCGGAGCCTGGTCACGTGCGCCCCGCAGCCGAGGGCAGCGCCCAGGTCATGCACCAGGGAGCGGATGTAGGTACCGGCCGAGCAGTGGACGTGCAGGACGATGTGTTCGGGGCCGAGGCGTCGCCAATCGAGGGAGTGGATAGTCACTCGGCGAGGCGCGACGGGGGTGGCGGTGCCTCGTCGGGCCAGACGGTGCAGGGGCTGACCACCGACCTTAACCGCGGAGTAGGCCGGAGGCGTCTGCAGGAGGGGTCCCACGAAGCCGGCCAACGCTCGCCCGATCTCGGCATCGCTGGGCAGATCCCCCGTCCACTGACGGGTGACGCGACCCTCAGTGTCGTAGGTATCGGTCTCGATGCCCAGCCGCGCCTCGGTGCAGTAGGCCTTGTCGTGGCCGACCAGGTACTCGGCCAGGCGGGTAGCGGAGCCGAGCAGCACTAGCAGCAGCCCCTCGGCCAGTGGGTCCAGCGTCCCAGCATGTCCGACCCGCTTCTGGCCCACGGCGCGTCGCACTGCGGCCACCACGTCGTGGGACGTGGGGCCTACCGGCTTGTCAACCAGAACCACGCCCGAGAGTTGAGTCATCCACTGCCTGCCTCACGCGGGCTAACACCCGAGAACTGACGTCGATCAGGTCACCGACCAGGGTGCAGCCCGCAGCCTGCCGGTGTCCGCCGCCGCCGAAATCGGCTGCCACGGCGGCAACGTCAACTCCGGGAACGCTGCGTAGGCTCACCGATACCTTACTATCGCCCTGCTCACTGAAGATCACGGCGGCGCGCGTGCCCCTAACCGACTGCAGGAAGTTCACGATCCCGGCGTCATCGTCTTCCGCGACTCCGGCCGCGCGCCGGTCTGCCAGGCGGATCTGCGCCGACAGCACGCCCGCGCTCTGGCTCGCCCCGGCCAGTACCCGACCCCAGAGAGCGACGTGCCCCAGGGGACGGGCCCCGAAAACGCCCCGAGAGACCTCTCCCAGGTCGCCGCCCGCAGCCACCAAAGCGGCCGCATCATCTAGCACCCGCGCATCAGTGGCGGCAATGCGAAACCCCTGGGTATCTCCCACCAGCCCAGCCAGGAGACAGGTAGCCATCCGCCGATCCAGGCTATAGCCGAGCTCACCAGCCAAGCGGTGCACGATCTGGCTGGTGGACAACGCTCCGGCATCAACGCGGATCACGTCTCCGAAGCGGGTGTTGGTCGCGTGGTGGTCGATGTTTACCACCGTCGCCTCGTCCAGACGCTCGGCCGCCGCTCCAATCCGTCGCGGCTCGGAGCAGTCCAACAAGATCGCGACGTCGAAGTCATGAGGCGCGTCGGTAACGATTGTGTCCGCTCCGGGAAGGAAGTCGGCGTCGTAGGGCACGCCATCCTGACTCACCAGAGTGTGCGACACCTGCATTCGCTCCAGAAGCATCCCCAGGGCTAGGAGAGACCCGATTCCGTCGGGGTCGGGTGAGACGTGAGTCGCGGCCAGGACGTGGCCGGCCCCGCGCACAACCGACTCGAGACTACTCCTCATCCTCTTCTTCTTCGTCTTCTGGCTCGGCGAGCGCGGGCGCCAGTTCGTCCAGTATGGACTCGATGCGCTTCGCGTGATCGTAGGTGTCATCCAGACGGAACGTAAGCGCGGGAACGTGGCGCAGTTGTACCCGCCCGGCCAGTTCATGGCGAAGAAACGCCTCCGACCGGGTGAGCGCCTCCATGATGGTCCCCTTCTCCTCCGGCAGCACGCTGGTCACGAACACCACCGCCTGCCGGAGATCACCCGATACCCGCGCCCCGGTAACCACGGCGCCGGCCAAGCCCGGATCGGCCGCCCGCTGCTGGAGCACCAGGCTCAGCTCGCGGGCGATCAGATCCGCCACTCGCCGCTGCCGGACCGTCAGATCAGGCATCGCGCGGCACCTGACGCATGGTGAAGGCCTCCAGGATGTCGCCCTCTCGCAGGTCGTTGTAGCCCTCGAGACCGACTCCGCATTCGAAACCCTCGCGGACCTCGCGGACATCCTCGGTGAACCGACGCAACGATGCCACCGCGCCTTCCCAACGCACCTTACCGTCTCGATGGACGCGCATCTGGGCGTTGCGTGCCAAGCGCCCCGACGTGACGTAACAGCCGGCGATGGAGCCGGACCGCACGCTGAAGACCTGGCGGACCTCTGCCCGACCGAGCGTGACCGGCTCATAGGTCGGCTCGGCCATGCCGGAAAGCATCCTCTCGATATCCTCGATCAGGTGGTAGATGATGTCGTAGGAGCGGATCTCCACTCCCTCGGCCTCGGCCATCCGGCGGGCCACTGGATCCACGGCCACGCTGAAACCGATGAGGAGGGCGTCACTGGCGATAGCCAGATTGACGTCCGACTCGCCGATGTTGCCCGTCGAGGAGTGCAGGACGTTCACCTTGTGGCCGTCCCGCTCCAGATTCTCCAGGCTCGTCACCACCGGCTCGATGCTGCCTTGCGCGTCCGTCTTGACGATGACATTGAGCTCGTCGATCTCCCCTGCCTGTAGACGGCCCAGCATCTCCTCGAGCGTCGCCGGGCGACGTTCCCTCACCGACTCTCCGCTCGACTCCAGGCGATCGGCGACCACCGCCTTCGCCTCCCGGTCCGACTCCACCACCCGGAAGATGCTGCCTGCCGGCGGCACTTCGCTCAGGCCCATGACCTGAACCGGCGTGGCTGGGCCAGCCTCCTCGACAGGGTTGCCCCGCTCGTCGAACATGGCGCGGACGCGCCCCCAGACCGTCCCCACAACCACCGAGTCGCCCCGCCGGAGGGTGCCGTTCTGTACCAGCAGCGTTGCCAGCGGTCCGCGGGATCGGTCCACAATGGACTCGATCACCGTCCCGGCCGCCGGCGCAATCGGGTTAGCGCAGGTCCGTAGGGCTTCTGCCTGCAACTGGATGGCGCCCAGGAGTTCATCGATTCCCTGGCCCCGCAGCGCCGACACCTCAACTACGAGCGTATCGCCACCCCACTCCTCGGGGGTCAACCCGAGGTCGGCCAGCTGCTGCTTGACCCGGTCGGGATTGGCGCCGGGCAGATCGATCTTGTTGAGAGCGACCACGATCGGCACCTGCGCGGCCCGAGCGTGGTCGATGGCTTCCCGCGTCTGCGGCATCAGGCCGTCGTCGGCCGCTACCACCAGGACCGCCACATCAGTGGCCTGCGCCCCACGGGCGCGCATGGCCGTGAACGCCTCATGGCCAGGAGTGTCGATGAACGTGACTTTCTCGCCCTCGTACTCGGCCTGATAGGCACCGATCCTCTGGGTGATACCGCCCGCCTCTGAGGCCACCACGTTCGTCTTGCGGATAGCGTCGAGCAGAGTCGTCTTGCCGTGGTCGACGTGGCCCAGCACGGTCACAATCGCCGGTCGGGGCTTGAGGTCTGCCTCGGACTCGTTGGCGCAGAAGTTGAACTTCGTGCTCTTCGGACGCGCCTCCGCCTCCTCGACCTCATCTCCGGCGGGCTCCTCCGTCGCACTCTGCTCCAGAGCCTCAAATCCCATCTCGGCAGCCACTACCGCCGCGCTATCGAAGTCGATGGGTTGGTTGATGTTGGCCAGAACGCCGTTGGCCATGAGGACTTTGATCACATCGATGGGGCTCGCAGACAGCAGGCCGGCCAGCTCACGCACGGTGATACTCTCGGGGAGAACCACCTGCGGCGTCGCCGTCGTCTGGGACGCCGGCCGCTGCGTGGTGTGCTCGGCCCGACGACCGCGCGAGCGGCGACGCGGCCGAGGACCGCGGCTCTCGCCTTCGGCATCCGCTGAGCCGATCACGTCGCTCGCGCGCGGGGCTCGCGGAGACGCCTGCAGCCCGCGGCCGGTCTCGGACCGACCAGCTACACGTCCACTGGCGTTTCGTCGCAACATCTCCGGTACTCTCATGCACTACCTCCGATACCGCCGATCAGCGGCGGCTCGCGTCACTCGTCTTTTCCGACCGCGGAGGACGACCTCTCTGAGGCCAGCTCCCGCAACTGGTCGGTCAATGCCGACCACTCGTCCTCCCCCAAGCTGACCTGTAGCGCCCGGGCGACAGCCTCACGAGCCCGCTTCGAAGTGAAGCACTCCTCCGAACCGCACAAGTAGGCGCCTCGGCCAGAAGCCTTGCCCCGCGGATCCAGCACTACCGTACCCTCGGGCGTCCGCACCAGTCTCATCAGGGTTCGCTTGGCCGCCACCTCTCGGCAGACCACACAGGTGCGCTGCGGGGACCTCCGGCGTTGCTGCATACCGCCTACTCGCTCGCCTCTTCGTCAGTCGACTCGCCTGCCGACTCGGCGTCGGTCTCGGGCGCCTCTGGTTCACCGGCGGCCATCTCGGGCTCCTCGATGGCGACCTCAGGCTCCTCGTCGGCGACCTCGGGCTCGGTCTCGTCGACGACAGGCTCACGCCCATCGGGTTGGGGCTCGCTGTCGGCGACCGCAGGCTCACTCTCGGCCGCCTCGGGCGCGGACGGAGCCGAGCCACGGAGCAGGGCCTCGGCAGCGCGCAGCAAGTCTTCCTCGCTCTCAGGCTCATCGTCCAGGCCGATGGACCGGAACGCCTCCACCGCCGCCTCGGAGGCCGGTTTGATGTCGATCCTCCAGCCCGTAAGGCGGGCGGCCAGACGCGCGTTCTGTCCCTCTTTGCCGATGGCGAGCGACAACTGCCGATCGGGCACGATCACCGTGGCAGTGCGCCCCTCATCGCGCTCCTGGAGCACGACGTTGAGCACCTTTGCCGGGCTGAGCGCGTTGGCGATGAAGGTGGCCGCGTCGGCGCTCCACTCTATGACATCGATCTTCTCGCCCGCCAACTCGTTGACGATGCTCTGAATCCGCATCCCGCGCATGCCGACACAGCATCCCACCGGGTCGACACCCGCCTGGGTGGCCACCACCGCCACCTTCGACCGGCTTCCTGCCTCCCGCGCGATGCCGCGGATCTCCACGGTGCCGCTGTGAATCTCGGGTACCTCAAGCTCCAACAGGCGGCGGAGCATGTCCTTGTGCGCGCGAGAGACTACGATCTCCGGTCCCCGATTCGTCTCCTTCACGCCGACCACGTAGACGCGCACCCGGCTGTGCGGGCGCAGGTGCTCCCCGCGGATTTGCTCCGCCGGCGGCATGATTGCCTCCGCTCGGCCGAGGTTGAGGGTCACTCCCTGCGGACCAATGCTCTGCACCGTCGCGCTCGAGATCTCGTTCTTCCGATCGGTGAACTCGTTGTAGAGCGCGTCCCGCTCCGCCTCACGGATGCGCTGCATAATCACTTGCTTGGCCGTCTGCGCGGCGATGCGCCCGAAGTCCTTAGGGGTGGTCTCCTGCTCGACGGTGTCACCAAGCTGCGCGTCACGGTTGATGGCGCGCGCCTCATCCAAGCTCATCTCGGCGTCGGGGTTCGTCACCTCTTCCACCACCAGCTTGGCCGTGTAGACACGCCCCTGGCCGGTGTCCGGGTCGATGAAGGCTCGCACCTCTCCGCCGTGGTCCTTCTTGTACGCCGAGACCAGAGCAGCACCGATAGCGTCCAGTATGACCTCACGAGGCAACTGCCGCTCGGCACAGAGCTCGTTTATCGCCAACATGAATTCGCTTTTCATATCTTCCTGCCCGCCCTCCGAACCACACGTCCCTACAACAGAAGAAGTGGGTTCGGGCCCACTTCAGCGACGATCCTATACAAACGCCATTATAGCATATCGGGCACTTAGCTGCAAAGACCCTTCGGCTGAGCCGGTCCCCGAGCGCCTGTGGCCAAGACGAGGCGGGCTCCGCCGAATCGGCCGCGAGCCCGCCTCACCGAAGCGTCCCGCACATGTCGGCGGGCGCGCTATACTCTGTAGTTAGGGGTAGATCTGGTTGCCGTCGTCGTCAGATAGAATGATGCAGTCCACCGGGCAGCTCTCGGCCGCCTCGCGAATGGTATCATCATCGGCGCCGGCCGGGTTGACCACCTTGGAGAGCCCTTCCTCGTCCAGCTCAAACACATCGGGAGCGATATCAACACAGTTGCCGCAGCCGATGCATTCCTCGCGTACTACCACTACCTTCATCCTGAGCCTCCACGCTCGTGCTGGGTGCAGCCACTGGGGCTGCCACACGCGATGTCGTGCTATAGTAGGACATCTTGCGCCCGAACACCAAGTTGGGCCTGAGCCCGTTCACAAGTCGCTTCCAGCGCGCCCGTTTCACCGTGTGCCGTCGATGCTAACGGTTGACATCTATACTCACCCCTGGTATCCTGTCCGCCATCCGGTCAGACTCAGCATATACAGAGTCAGTAGGAGTGACACAGTGTCCAAGCCGATTGAAGTTACCGATGCCGATTTCGCTGAGGAAGTAGAGAAGGCAACCCTCCCGGTGCTGGTGGACTTCTGGGCCCCGTGGTGTGGCCCCTGCCGCATGCTTGCGCCCACCGTGGAGCAGATCGCCGCCGAGAACGAAGGCAAGCTCAAGGTCGCCAAGCTCAACGTGGACGACAATCCCCAGGCCGCCACCCGGTTCCAGGTCATGAGCATCCCAACCCTCGTCCTCTTCAAGGAAGGTCAGCCGATCGCACGGCTGGTGGGCGTTCAGCCCAAGACGGGCATCATGTCGCAGGTATCCAAGTACCTCTAGGTCCCACCCTTCCGTCAAACGAAACAGCAAGCGAAACAGGGGAGTCCGAGCGGACTCCCCTGTTGTCTATATACCGTGCACGCCCGCGGCTACTTTCGGGCTTCAGTCGTCATCACCGAGAAGGGTTCGCACATCCCCCTCGTGGCTGAGCAGAATCGTGTGGAAGTCCAGCACGTCGTCGGAGTCGAGCGGATCGGCCTCCGCCTCGACGAAGTCCTCCTTGACGACCACCATCACCATGACTTGCGTCTCACAACCGGGACAAACAGCCATGAGCATCCAGACGTTGTCTGTGCTCTCCAGGATGGTTAGGTCCTCGGCCCGGTAACGGGCGCCGCAGCTACCACAGCGAATGGTCTGCACGACCTGGCGGAGAATGAACCGCCGGTTGCCACCGTCCTCCGGGACTCCCGCTGGCATGGTCGATGTGCCTCCTAGCCCTGCTGGGATACCGAGACAGTGATCTTGGCCACGGCGACCTGAGAGAACCGGACCTCGATCTCCTTATCCCCGAGCTCGCGGATTGGCTCGTCGAGGGCTATGCGCCGCTTGTCGACTTCCACTCCATGCTGGGCCAACACCGCCTCGGCGATGTCAGTTGCCGTAATGGAGCCGTAGAGCTTGCCCTGCTCGCCGGCCTTGGCGGTGACGGACACGGTGAGGCCGTCGAGACGATTCGCGGCCTCTTGGGTCTCCACCTGCTCCCGTTCTACCTGGCGCTGGCGCGCGTCACGAATCTGAACCGCCTGGTTGTGGGCGCCCTCAGTGAGGGGCATGGCCAGTTTGCGCGGCAGCAGGTAGTTGCGGGCGAACCCATCAGCGACGCGCACTTCATCGCCGGCATTGCCTAGCTTGGGGACATCCTTGAGCAGCAGAACTTCCATTTGAGTCGACGCCTCGCCGTTTGGGATGCTTGCCATGATACACAAGCGCTGCGGGTGCCACAAGTCCCCACCCAGCGACTGGCGTGGCTCGGTTCTGACCCGTCAGGCCCGGCACCCTCCGCGCTGGCAGCTTGACGCCCGCCCCGGGGCGACTATCATCTCGCCGAGCCGGCCGAAGCCGGCCACCTACCCCAAACGAGGACACCGTCGTTTGCTCTGGACGCTGACTCTCAATGCCGTCGTCGACCATGTGTATCGTGCCCCGGCTTCACCCGCCGACACCTCCGTGGCGGAAGAGTCTTGTCATGTTCTGTCCGGCAAGGGCCTCAACGTCTCCCGAGCGCTGGCCTGCCTGGGGTACCTTTCCACCCCCGTGATCCTTTGCGGGCCGGACACTCTCAGCATGTACCGCTCCGAGCTTCTGCGCCTCGGTGCCGCGGGACGTCTGGTGCCTGGTCTGTCGCGCACGCGGCAGCACGCCACCGTGGTCAGCGCCGCGGACCAGCAGGCCTTCCATGTGCGTGAGTGCGGGGCCGCGGCCCGGCCCGGCACGCTCCGTCTGCTGCAGCGCGCCCTGTCCGACGTCCGTGCCGGCGATGTGGTTGCCCTTTGCGGCAGTTCCGCCCCCGGCCTCCCCGAGGGCGCCGTGGTCAGGTTGCTGGAAGCGGCGGCGGACCGGGGAGCGGCGGTCTGGATCGACACCTCGGGCGCGCCGCTTAGGCGCTGCCTGGAGCTGCGACCGCAGGCGGTCAAGGTCAACGCGGCGGAGCTGGAGGCGGCCATCGGGCGCCCGATTGGCAGTCCCGATGCGGCTGCTACGGCCGTCCAAGAGGTCCTCGGGATGGGAGTCCGGCTCGTCTGTGTCACTTTGGGCCGAACCGGTTTGGTCCTGGGGACCGATCGTGAGGTCGCGTTCGCCCCCGCGCCGCCGCTTGAGGCGGTCAGCGCGGTGGGCAGCGGCGATGCGGCACTGGCGGCCCTACTCGCCGGCGCCGGCGACTCCGATCTAGCGGTGGCCGACTTAGCAGCGCTGGCAGCGGCAGCGGGAGCCGCCAATGCCCTCAACCTCGTACCTGGAAGTCTGGACCGCTCGCAGTTCGAGCTTCTGCTCGCCCGCGTCAGGCCGTCAGTGCAGTTCCGCTAGTACCGGGCGCGCCGGAATCCGTGACTTGCCCGCCTTGGCACAAGCTGCTAGACTTTCGCAGGTGCGCATAGGCTACTAATGCCAATACCCAGTCGCGCGGGGGTCTCTCTGTCAGTGGAAGCACAAACGTCCCATAGCCAAGACGTATCGCCGGTGGATCTCGCAACCCTACAGCCCGGCGAAGAAGTCACGGGTCGGGTAGTCAAGATCTCGAAGATCGGGGCGATCATCAACGTGGGCGGGTATCCTGCCCTCTTGCACGTCTCCGAATTCACCGGCCCGAGAGCCGCCCGCGGTCCCAGGCTAGAGGAGGGTGACGAGGCTACGGTCTGGATCAGCGACATCGATCGAGAGCGCAAGCGCCTCCTTGTCACTCGCAATAGGCCACCCAGCAACCCCATTGCCTCGCTACAAGTCGGTTCCACCGTCACCGGCAAGATCGTCCGCCTCACCAAGTTCGGTGCCTTCGTGGACATCAGTGCCGAGAAGGACGGCCTCATCCACATCAGCGAGCTGGCTCACAGCCGCGTGGAAGAACCGTCGGACGTGGTTCAGGTCGGGGAAGAGGTCGAGGTTAAGGTCCTGGCCGTAGACCAGGAGAAGGGCCAGGTCAGCCTGAGCCTGAAGGCGACCACTCCCGAGCCGGCTACCCGATTCCAGTCCGCTTCACGTGATGACAAGCCGGTCCTGACCCCGATGGAGGCGGCCTGGAAGGAGGCCTTCTCGGATGAGGACCCGAGCCGGCGCAGCCGCCCGCCCAAGCGAAAGCGACGCCAGCGAGAGCGCGGCATGCCCAAGGGCGAGGAGCGCGACGACCTGTTCCTTCGCACCCTGCGCTACCGCAGCTAACAGCCGCCGGCGCACCAACGGCTAGAACACCAACAACGGCGCCTCTTGTAGAAGAGGCGCCGTTTCTGTTCCTCTGCTAGTCGCGGACGCGACGCCCGCTACGACTCACCCGCCTGGTTCAGCGCGCGGACCGCCGACAGCGCTCTGGCCAAGTCCTCAGCCCCGAATGGTTTGGGAAGGACGGGCTGGCCGGCCATGCGGAGGAAGTCCTCCGTCTCGGGACTGGCAGTGTCGCCCGTGACGAACACGACCCGCCCCGCCTGATCCGGATGCTCGTTCTTCATGCGCTCCCAGAGTGCTGGGCCGCTCAGGCCGGGCATGCGGAGATCCGAGATGATCACGTCGTACCGGTTGGCCCGGAGTCTGTCTAGCGCTGCCAGCCCACCGGATACTACATCCACCAGGCAGCCCATCTTGGTCAGCAACCGGTTGAGCACCGCCGCCACGGCAGCCTCATCCTCGACCGCCAGCACTCGCGTGCCGGCCGCTACTTCCGTGAGCGGCGCTTCCGGCACCTCTACGGCGAGGGGCTCCGCCTGCACCGGGACCTCAATCAGGAAAGTGGCGCCTGCTCCGGGGATGCTCTCCACCCAGATCCGTCCACCGTGGGAACTGACGATGCCGTAGCAAATGGAGAGACCGAGGCCGGTGCCCACCCCCACCTCCTTGGTGGTGAAGAACGGGTCGAAGATGCGACCGGCCACGTCTGGCCCTATGCCGGGGCCGTCATCAGCGATGGTCGCGCGGATGATGCCCGGCCGGGGAACGCCGGTGGAGATTCGGATGATACCGCGATCGCGCACGCTGCGGATGGCCTGATGAGCGTTCATGATGATGTTGAGGAAGACCTGCTGCATCTGCGAGTTGTCCACAGCGGTGAAGGGAAGGTTGGGATCCAACTCAGTCTCCACCGTGACGTTATCCACCCGCAGCTGGTAAGCCTGAATCTCTACTGTCTGTCGGATGATGTCGTTGATGCTCACCATGCGGCGCTCACTCTTCTGACGACGAGCGAAGGTGAGTAGATTCCGCACGATGTGCCGCGAGCGTTCGGCGGAGCGCAGGATGTTGTCCAGGTCCTCCAGCGCCTGTTCATTGGTCGAGTCGGCACGCAGCAGCTCAGCGTACCCGATGACGGCGGTCAGTGGGTTGTTGAGCTCATGAGCCACTCCGCTCACCAACTCGCCGACGGCGGACAGCTTTTCTGCCTGAACCAACTGATCCTGCATTTCCTGCAGCTTGCGCATCTCCGCCCGCAGGTGGTCATAAAGGTCGGCGTTCTCCATACTCACGCCGATCTGGCCCGCGAGAGTGGAGAAGATCTCCAGGTCTTCGCGGCTGAAGAGCGCATCCTTGCGCTTCTGGCCCAGAATCACTAGGCCGCGAAGGATCCCCTTGACCATCACCGGCGCCCAGAGCGCCACACGATCGTCCTCCAGGAGGCGGCGCTCCAAAGGGGTCAGCGCTCCGGTCGACAGGCGCATCTGCAGTCCCTCGCGCGTGAGCGGCTGACCATAGCGCACCAGCATGCTGGCCAACGCGCCGTCCACTGGTAGCCGGCCTCCGCCTTCCAGCGCCGACGCCAGACCACCTCGGCTTGCCTCCAGGCAGAGTGTCCCATCGTCCGCCCTATTTCCGAGTAGCGCGGAACCCGCTAAGTTCATGCGGTTGCAGAGTGTCCCCACCACTAGCGCACCGAGTTCGTCGTGACCGACTGCCTGCGCCAGATCGCGCGACATCTCGGAAACGATGGACTGGTAGTCGTAGGCCTGACCGTAGAACGCGTTGTGTACCAGCCGCCTCGACCCGCTGATGACAGGGACGTTGGCGGCCGCCAAGACTACGGCACCGAGCACCATCCCGCTCACCAGCGCCGCCTCGCCCCCGGTGGGCCAGATCGCCTTGACGAACCAGACTGCCCCCAGAAGCGCGGACACGAAGAAGGCGCTGCTCAGGACCGCCGAGGATATCGGGGGCAACACCGACTCCAGGCCCCAGAAGCGCCGCCGGGTGAGGGAGAAGCCGTGGTAGAGCGGCAGGAAGATGAGGAAAAGGATTGTGACCTCGGCAGACACGATGCCCCGGCCGAGTACGAGGCGTGGAACCAGGTAGAGACCGACAACGGGCAGCACGGAGATGATCAGGCCCAGGAGGGAGATGCGGGTCGCTGCCCGCGCCCCGGCATCGAGAGTGCGCCCGAAAGACTGAGTGATGATAACCAGGCTCGTCACAACCGAGAGGAGAAGGATGGGAAGGCTGATCTGGTAGGCCAAGTAGCCCAACCCGGAACCAAGAAGGTCGTGGCCGGGCAGTACGATCACGGGCAGCAACAAGACGGCCGCGGCGACGGCCGAGACGGCACGGATGAAGCGCACCACGGCGCCGTTCCGGAACAGGGGGAAACTGCTGGCCATGAAGATCGTAGCGGGAGAGAGAAGCGCGAGCGACGCCTGGAAGCCGCGGATGGCCCAGTCGTAGTGATAGCCCGAGACGCTCCCGCAGGCGATCACAGCGGCCAGCAACTGGTAGAAGAGGGTGAATGTGACGCCTGAGCGAGACCGCCGCTCTCCTACCGTGAAGGCCAGGCTGAGCACCGAGAACAACAGTGCCGTCGCCAAGTTAGTGAGCTTGAGTACCAGCGCACCGGGAAGCTGCGAGCGAAGGGTAACGGTCAGGTCGATCGTCTCCCCATCACGGAGGAGCGACAGATGCATAGGCGAGCCCGGGCCACCTGAGTACAGCGGTATCTTCTGGTCGGGGGGCACACCGTCGATGCAGAGCACCACATCGTCCAGCCGAACTCCGGCCGCCTCCGCTGGGCCACCGGGGGCCACTCGGACCACGACGAAGCTTGAGCCCAGCCACTCCAGCCCGTCCCACGGCGTAGTGATGTGCGCCCTGATGCCCATCACAACCAGCACGAGCACCGGCAACGCTACCGCGATGCTCAGCCAATCGAGCGCGGGCAGCACCTCGCCGCTGCGGGCCCTCCAGGACCTGTCCCGACTCATTGCAGCGCTAGGAGGCCGGGCCATGCCGTCCTACCGGGTCCAGCCAAGCGACCGTGTCCGCCAGTGCTGTCCAGCCCGAAGAGGCGCGGTTAAGGGTAGGGTCCAATAGGAGTTGCCGCGCCTTCACAGCGCGCGCAGACGCCTCCAGTCGCAGGTAGCGGTCGGCTCCCATCTCCTGCAGCTTGGCGTACACTCCCGCTACCGCCTCCCGCCGGCCACTTCTTACCTCCGCCAATCTCGCCGCGAGTTCCTCCGCATCCGCTCCCTCCGCCACCGATAGCCCGTATGCCAACGCCATGGAACCGGTCCGCAGGTCGGCCGGATCGTCACCGCCCAGGCCAATGAGGTCGTCGAGAAGCTGAATCATTTCGCCGATGCACATCCCCACTTCCGTCATCGCTGTGGCCTCCCGGCTGCCCGCGCCGGCACTCAGCGCGCCCGCTCGGCAGGCCAGGGAGAAAGGCCGTCCACCCTTGGCCGATAGCACCTGCCAGGCCCACTCCAGCGGATCGGCCGACTCGTCCATGTGAGCGCCTCGCTCCTGGCCCGCCGTCACTGCCAACCCGTACCGCGCGAATTCGCTAACTAGTAGCCTCCCCCGGGTGGGCTCATGGCCGCCCTCGCGACCCAAACAGGCGCAGCAGGCGAACAACAGCGCCGTGGCCACGTTCAGGTCGGTGTGCGCTTCGGTGGACGGCCCGAGGATGGACGGGTCACCGTCTTGAAGGTCATCCAGAAGCTTAGCTGCCAGATAGAGGCCCGACCAGGCGGCCGCCACGTCCAGCGTCAAAGGTGTCGGCTGACCCACTGCCTGGGCGGACCACAGAGGAAGAAGGACGGGGAAGTCACGGGTGATGGCGGCTTTCCAGGCCCGCTCCACCAGAGGCGCAAGCACCTCCGCAACTTGACTGGGACCGAGGGCGATGGCCCTCAAGAGGCTCTCACCTACATCCTCGCGGCCAAACCCGTAGCCCATCTCCAGCGCTCCTCGGCCGACGCTGCGCCACCCTCCCCGGCACAATGACGCCGGCGGGCCCCAGACCGAGGCTCACCGGCGCCAATACGGGCCCCCCGCTTCCGGCAACGGCTCGCTTACTCCTCGGCGGTTGCTTCCTCCGCCACGGCTGCGCCATTGCTCCCCACCAGAGGCTTCCATTCCCCGTGGAGCCCTTCCTCGGTCACCCCGTAATAGTAGTGACTGGCACCGGACGCGTCTAGCTGTGCCAGGTTGTACTTCATGCGGTTGCCGCGCTTGTAGGACTTCGACACACCCAGATCGCCCGACCACTTGATGGTAGGCGTCTGGCGAAGCGTCTTGTCGTGTTCCGTGATGGCGTAGCGCCAGAGGCGCCGCGCCGACTCCTTGGTCACATCGGTAACCAGGCTGCGGTTGCGCAGGTCGCGCAAGGCGTGGTACCGGACGCCTTTGCGCTCCTCGATACTGACCACTTCGACGCCGGTCCGCGGCGGCGCCACCCGGAACGTCGGGGCCACCGCTTCCTGGTGGTTCCCGTCGTCCTTCGCCGTCGCCTTAGTATCGGCAGTCTGGCGCGAAATGATCTGCACGATCTCGTCCCGCACCGCCAGGCTGGTCTCCGTCTCCTGGCGAACGTATATCTTGCTGCCGTCGAGCGTATACGGCTTCGAGGGGCCGCTGGGAACAGAGACGCGCAGGATCGGTTTACCCTTGCTCTTGAGCGAGGTTATCTCCACGTCCAATGCCGGCGCGATCCGGCGCTGGATGTCATTGCGGAGAATGCCGATGGCTTCCTCCGGGCGGTCCACTCCCTTGGGCGCCACCGACGCTCTCGCCGACACGCCGACGTAGACAGTCCCGCCGTTGGTGTTGGCGAAGCCGACGATGTCGCGCAGCACGGCGTGAAGACGCCCACCGCGGCGGCCCATGCCCTCGTGGAAGGACTGTACGATGCTCGGTCCCGCTTCCCGTGCCGCCTGGACGTGGTCAAAGGGCTCGCGCGCGGCCCGATAGGGTCGCATACGCGTGAAGTCGGTCCCTTCGAACACCTCCTTGAGAGCGGCGTAACTGAGATTCGGAAGCAGCACCTCCATGGCTCGCCCACCAACACCGAACTGGGTCCGGTCCGTCGGGTCGTCATCCAGGCGGTGGCAGTCAGAACCCTGAATGATATGCATGCGACGCGGATACTCGGGACGCGATCCGTTGAAGAACTCAGACGTGCGCTGCCGCCTGGTGCTCTCCAGGTCCGTGACCTCCAAGGCATGGAGGTTCGGGTCCTGGGTGAAGGCGATCTTGGTCTGCCCACCGAAGTTGAGCCCCTGCAGGGCGACTCCGTGGGTGGAGTTCGCGTGGGCAGCGATCACAATCGCTCCCGCCTCTCGCATCATGCGGTAGACGGTGAGCACGTCCACGGTCGCGCCCACCTCACCGGTGCCCACATCTATGCGCGTGGGGGGAATGCCCATGTTAAGCAGAAGGTGCTCGATCGCTCGGACGGAGGTCTCGTCGGAGAAGACCCCCAGAATATGGAACCCGAAAGTGGCCGTGAACTCGACCGCCGGCAAGACCAGTATCTTGCGCAACAGGCGACGATACTCCAGCAGGTTTTCCTTCTCCTTGCCCTGGAGCCGGCCCAAGCTTTCCAGCAGCTCAAGGTCTCGAACCTCGCTCAGCAGTTCGGCGTAACCACGTACCGTGTTGTGGTCCGCGAACGCGATTATGTCGAGCCGTTTCTCCTCCGCTTTCTTCAGAATGTCGAGATAGCTCACACCCGTCTGTCGGTAACACTCCGATGCAGGCGTGTGCAAGTGCAGGTCAAATCGATACCAATTCATTCGCTCCTTCTTCGTGCCTAGTCGTGGAGCCATACGCCCTCAATGAATGAGCGCATGGCCCCCAATGGTCTAGGACCCTGTTGATAGCGCCGTGGCCAGAGCGTCTTCTACTCGGTCCACCAGGACAATTCGCATCTGCTCACGCACGCTGGCTGGTATGTCGTCCAGGTCTTTCTCGTTACGCGTCGGCAGGACCACAGTAGATAGCCCGGCCCGGTGCGCCGCGAGGACCTTCTGCTTGATGCCACCGACGGGCAGGACCTGACCCCGCAGGGTCACCTCACCAGTCATGGCTACGTCGCCGCTAATCGGCCTTCCGCTGAACAACGAGACGAGAGCGGCTGTCATCGTCACGCCGGCCGACGGTCCGTCCTTGGGGACCGCACCCGCGGGAACGTGAATGTGCAGGTCGCTCTTACGCACCAGCTCCTCGTCCACGCCCAGTTCCTCGGCGTGTGACCGCACATAGGTGAGCGCTGCCTGCGCCGATTCCCGCATCACCTCGCCCAGTTGCCCGGTGAGGGTCATGCGCCCGTCGCCGGTCATCCGCGCTGCCTCAATGAACGTGATGTCGCCCCCTGCATACGTCACCACCAGACCGGTGGCCACGCCGGGGACCTGCGTCCGCTCGGCCGACTCCTGGAAGTAGACCGGCTTGCCCAGGTAACCCGCCACATCCTCGGCCTTCACCGAAGTTAGGCCGTCGGAGCGGCCGGCGCCGACCTCCACCGCTACTCGGCGAGCCACGGCCCCGATACGTCGCTCCAGCTCACGCACGCCCGCTTCGCGGGTGTAGCGCCGGATGATGGTACGCAGCGCCTCATCGTCGAACGCGAGTTCCCCTTCCCGGAGTCCGTTCTCCAGCAATTGGCGCCGCACCAGGTAGAGCCGAGCTATGTGTAGCTTCTCCTCCTCGGTGTAGCCGTCCAGCTGCAGGATCTCCATGCGATCGCGCAGCGGTTCCGGTACCGGATCGAGTAGGTTGGCGGTGGTGATGAACAGCACCTGGGACAGATCGAATGGTACATCGAGGTAGTTGTCGCGGAACTCGACGTTCTGCTCCGGGTCCAGGACCTCCAGCAGCGCCGAGGCCGGGTCGCCCCGGAAGTCGCGGCCTAGCTTGTCCACCTCATCCAGCATCATCACCGGGTTTCGCGTACCAACCCGGCGCAGAGCCTGGATGATGCGTCCCGGCATGGCGCCGATGTACGTGCGCCGATGCCCCCGTATTTCGGACTCGTCGTGCAGGCCGCCCAGGGACGTGCGGATGAACTCCCGCCCCATGGCCCGCGCGATGGACCGGCCGAGCGAGGTCTTGCCGACCCCCGGAGGCCCGACAAAGCACAGTATCGCGCCTTCACGCTCCCGGCGAATCTTGTCCGAACTCGGACCTTCCGGCTCTTCCTCCTGCTTCCGCTCGGAGCGTAGCTTGCGTACGGCCAGGTACTCGATGATCCGGTCCTTGATCTTCTCCAGATCGTAGTGATCCTCGTCCAGCACCTGCCGCGCGTGCTCCAGGTCGAGCCTATCCTCAGTAGTGACCGACCAGGGCAGGCCGGCCAGCCACTCCAGGTAACTGCGGATGACGCCGTACTCGGCCGCGGCCGAGGGTAGGCTGGCAAGCCGGCTGAGCTCCCGCTCCGCCTCGCGTGCCGCTTCCTCGGGGAGAGCGGCTTCCTCGATCAACTCCCGCAGGCGTTCCACCTCGGCCGTCTGCTCGTCGGCCTCACCCAACTCCTTCTGGATGGCCTTGAGTTGCTGGCGGAGGAAGTACTCCCGCTGCGTCTTCTCCATCTCAGACTGGGCTTCCGACTGGATCTTGCGGCCCAGTTCCAGGACCTCTAGTTCGCCGCTGAGGACCTCGGTCAGCCGGCGCAGCTTCTCCTTGATGCTGTCCATCTCCAGGATGGTCTGAGCGTCTTCGGGCTGCATCTGGGCGCTGGTCGCCACCAGGTAGGCCAGCTGCCGGTTGTCGTCGACGTTCATCGCGGCGACAGACAACTCCTCCGGCAGGTAGGGCACCAACGAGACCAACCGCTGGAACTGCGACACAACGTTGCGGGCCAATGCCCGCGTCTCGACGTCGTCCTCGACCGCCTCGGGGATCGGCTCGGCCAGCACCTTTGGGTAGGGCTCCATTTCGAGCACTTCGATGATCCGGTAGCGCTCCATGCCCTGCACCATGAGGCGCAAGGTGCCGTCCGGCTGGCGGATCATCCGCGCCACCATCACCGTGCTGCCAACACTGTGCAGATCCTCGGGCGTCAGGTCGTGGTCCTCGTCCTGGTCACCGTGTCGCAGCACCACCAGAACCGGGCGACGGTTCACCACCGCCTCGTCCACCAGCCTAACCTTGGCCGGATCGGCTATGCCCAGCGGCCGAACGGTCGCCGGAAAGACCACCATATCGGAGACGAGCACGCCCAACTCCACCGGCTCTGCCGGCTGATCCTCGGTCGGCTCCTCCTCGCTCAGGACCGCCTCTTCCACCGTCTCCAATTCTCCAGCGGCTCCGCCGCCCTCTTCGGGCTCCAGGGCTGGGGCGCTAGTATCGTTGCTCTGACTCATACCTTCGAACTCTCCGCCATTACTGAGCCGTCCAAACGGCAAATCTACTCGGGGCATTCAGACGGTGCATCGGCGCCATTCACTATGACGCGCACCGTGCCGGACTTCGGGACCCTTACCAGGAGGAAGCCGGACTTGTACTCCGCGGCGACGCCGCGAATGTCGGCCCGGCGCGGCAGCACTGCCCGCGTCTCGAAGGGGCCATGCGATATCTCCATTCGGTGATACCCGACCTTCTCCTGATCGTCCTTCCTCACGCCTGACACGGTAAGGACCCGTTCGGTGAGCTGTATGCTCACCTGCTCCGGGTCCACACCAGCCAACTCGACCCGGACCACAATCTCATCAGCGGTCTCATAGACGTCGGTCGGTGGCTGCCAGACGGCGCGGCTAGCTGCGTTCCATGCCATCTCCAAAGGACTCCCATAACATCGCCGGAAGGATCCGGCGTGGTCTCCGATCGGCCTCCGGTACCCTGATCTCACTACTCGGGCACCGGTGCCGGCTGGGTTGTTCACACATCCGCTCTAGTATAGCATTCTTATCAATGCTTATCAATGTTGGGCCTGCCTCGCCACACACTCGCCCTAGCCACCGTCACGGCGATCGGGAAGCCTCGCCACTGGCCAAGTGGCCCCCGGTTGACCTATCCTGTCGAGCGCCAAAGACACGCAAGCGCCGGTCTGCTTCCACCTCAGTCGTCCACGGGAGGACACCATACCCATGAAGGCGGGCACCAACCTAGAGACCGTCCTATCCGCGCATCGCTTCGCCGTGACGGGCGAACTCGGTCCCCCCAAGGGGGGCGACGCCGAAGTCGTCAAGAAGAAGATCGAGTTGCTCCGCGGCTACGTCGATGCCGTCAACGTCACCGACAACCAGACAGCCGTGACTCGCATGTCGAGTGTGGCCGCCGCAGCGCTGGTGGTTCAGGGCGGGCTCGAGCCCGTAATGCAAATGACAGTGCGCGACCGCAACCGTCTGGCCATCCAGGCTGACATCCTGGGCGCCTATGGGCTGGGCATTCGCAACATCCTGTGCCTCTCCGGCGACCATCAGTCCTTCGGCAACCATCCGCAGGCGCGCGCCGCCCAGGACATCGACTCCATGCAGCTCATCAAGATGGTGAGCGACATGCGGGAACTGGGGGTGTTCATCAACGGCGAGCAGATGGAGTGCCCGCCGCGGATGCTCGTGGGAGCGGCCGCCAATCCCTTCGCCGAGCCCTACGACTTTCGCCCGCACCGCTTGGCCAAGAAGGTGGCTGCCGGCGCCGACTTCATCCAGACGCAGCTTGTCTTCAACGTCGAGCGCTTCCGGGAATACATGGCTCGGGTGGTGGACCTGGGGCTGGCGGAAAAGGTGAGCATCATGGCCGGCGTCGGCCCCATCAAGTCCATCGGGGCAGCCAAGTACATGGCGGAGAACGTTCCCGGTCTCGAGGTGCCCGACGAAATCGTGAAGCGGATCTCCGGCGCCCCGCGTCCGAAGCGAGCCGCGGAAGGGATCGCCATCTGCGCCGAGATCATCCAGCAGGTGCGGGAGATCCCCGGCGTAGCCGGCGTACACATCATGGCCATCGAGTGGGAACAGGCGGTCAAGGACATCACCGCGAGCGCCGGCCTCCTGCCCCGGCCCGAGCCTGTGCTAGCTCCCGCCTAGAGCCGGGGCCGAACGTGGCGTCGCCGTTAGGGCTGCGCTAGAATTGGCTCTGCGGGCGCCGTCGGCCTGCGCTCGCTCCAGTCGAGCCGGATACTGGCCGGGGAGCCTTTCGCCCTCGTCGCAGTGGCGACGGCAGCGGCCGCTCCCGGAGCGCAGGCCGCGGACAGCACCATGCTGTGTCGCAATGACGCGGGCCGGCCCAGGGCCCGCGTTCCCTTTTTGGTGCAGCGTACCCATGCGGGAGGCACGATGATTGACCTTCGAAGCGATACCGTAACTCAGCCCACACCCGCCATGCGCAAGGCCATGGCCGAAGCGGTCCTTGGGGACGATGTCTTCGGCGAGGATCCCACCGTCAACCGCCTCCAGGAACTGGCCGCCGAGCGGCTGGGCAAGGAGGCCGGTCTTCTGGTGGTCAGTGGCACCATGGGGAACCTGGTCAGCTGCCTCACCCACTGCCAGCGGGGCGACGAGATGATCCTGGGCGACCAAGCGCACATTCATCTCTTCGAGGCCGGCGGTATCTCGGCTCTCGGAAGCATCCACCCACGCACCGTGCCCAACCTGCCGGACGGGTCCCTGAACCCGGATGACGTCGTCGGAGCCCTGCGCGACCCAGCCAATCTGCACTACCCTAAGTCGCGGCTGCTGGCGCTGGAGAACACCCACAACCGCTGCGACGGAGCCGCATTGCCGGTGGAGAAGATGGACGCGCTGGGATCACTGGCGCACGAGCATGGGCTGGCGGTGCATCTCGACGGGGCCCGCGTGTTCAACGCCGCCGTAGCGCTAGGCGTCCCGACAGCGCGTGTCGTCCGCGAGTGCGACTCGGTCCAGTTCTGCCTCTCCAAGGGCCTCTCCGCGCCCGTGGGGTCCGTCATCGTGGGCAGCAAGGCCTTCATCCAGGAGGCTCGACGGTGGCGCAAGACGGTCGGGGGCGGCATGCGACAGGCGGGTATCATCGCGGCCGCCGGCATCGTAGCCCTTAATGAGATGGTGGATCGCCTGGCCGAGGATCACGCCAACGCCAAGCGGCTGGCGGTCGGTCTAGCAGACTCGCCTTACGTGGACATAGACCCCGGTCGCTACCACACCGATATCATCTACTTCGCACTTAGCGAGCGCTCGCCGCACAGCGCCGGCGCCTTCCTGGCCCGCCTCAAGGAGCGCGGCGTGCTGGTTTCGCAACCAGGAGGCACCAAGTTCCGCGCCGTGACTCACCACGGCATCAGCGAGTCGGACATCGACACCGCCGTGACCGCCATCGCCGCGGCCGCCGCGTCGTAGCCGGAGAAGTTGCTTTGCCCGGACGCATAGACCTGCACATGCATACCACCTTCAGCGACGGGGAACTGATCCCCGGCGAGGCGCTGCAGCGCGCCGTGGCCCTGGAGTACGAGGCGCTCGCCCTGACCGATCACTGTGATGCCTCCAACATCGACATCATTGTGCCGGCGATGGTCCGCTTTGCCCGGGAGCAGGCGCATCTGTACCCCATCACCTTCCTTGTGGGGGTAGAGCTTACCCATGTGCCGCCCGCCCTGGTGGCGCCCCTGGCTCAGCGTGCCCGTCGCCTCGGGGCGCAGGTGGTGCTGGTGCATGGCGAAACGGTGGTGGAGCCGGTCCAGCCGGGCACGAACCTGGCCGCCGCCTCCTGCCCCGACGTCGACGTGCTGGCCCATCCCGGCCTCATCGACGACGAAACGGTCAGGGCAGCGACTGCCAACGGGGTCCACCTGGAGATCAGTGGCCGCAAGGGCCACTCCTTGGGCAACGGGCGGGTGGCCCAGCGCGCCCTGCGCTACGGGGCCACGCTGGTGGTCGACTCCGACGCTCACAGCCCATCCGACATGTTCGGACTGGCGCACGCGGCGGCGGTGGCCGCTGGCGCCGGGCTGGACGCCGACCAGGTGGAGGCCGCCACGGTGCGGAATCCGGCGGCCCTGGTGCGGCGTTGCCTAGAGCGGGATCGCCTGGCGGAGGGGCGATGACGGAGCTGCCTTTCCGCGTCGCCTACGATGCCCACACCGCCCGTGCGGAGATACTCCGCCGGGCTCCACTGGGCCATGCCTCGCTGCCTGCGCGGGCGCAGGAGAAGCTGGAGTCCGTCTTCGGCGCGCCCATCAGCGCTGAGGACGCCGTCGACCGTATCATCGCCGACGTCCGCGATACCGGTGACGAGGCGCTCCGGCGGTACTCCCGCCTGATTGATGGTGTCGAGCTGGGGGCACTGCAGGTGCCGCCGGCTGAGCTGCAGTCCGCACTCGGCGGGCTACCGGTGGCTCTGCGCCAGGCGCTGGAGACGGCCGCCGCTCGCGTGCGTGCCTTCCACGAGCGACAGCCACGGCAGTCTTGGCTGCACTGGGAAGGCGATGGCGCCCTGGGTCAGATGGTGCTGCCCCTCGAGCGTGTCGGGGTATACGTGCCCGGGGGCACCGCCCCTCTGGCCTCATCCCTCATCATGGCTGCCGTCCCCGCCCAGGTCGCCGGCGTCGACGAGATAGTTGTCTGCACGCCTCCTCAGCGCGGCACTGGACTCCCGCACCCGGTGGTGATGGCGACGGCGGCCCTGCTCGGCCTGGAGCGCGTGTACTGCCTCGGGGGCGCCCAGGCCATCGCCGCCCTGGCCCTGGGAACCGAGACTGTGCCCAAGGTGGACAAGGTGGTCGGTCCGGGGAACGTCTTCGTGGTTCTGGCCAAGAAGGCCCTCTACGGCGCCGTGGGCATAGAGAGCCTGCCCGGCCCCACCGAGACACTCATCATTGCCGACTCCGGTGCCGACGCAGCTACGGTAGCCGCCGACATGCTGGCGCAGGCCGAGCACCTCATGGCGAGCGCTATCGTTATCACGACCGCGCCCGAGATGGTGCCCGGCCTCGCCGCCGAGGTGGATCGGCGGCTGCAGGAGGCCGGCGCCGAAGCGGTACGCGAATCCCTTCGGCTGCGCGGCGGTGTGGTGGTCTGCCGCAACTTGGCCGAGGCCATGTCGTTGGCCAACGAGTATGCCCCCGAACACCTCTGCCTTTTGGTGCAGGACCCGTGGGCGCTCCTGCCCACCATCCGCCACGCCGGCGGGGTGTTCCTGGGCGAGTGGTCGTCGGAGGCACTGGGCGACTACGCCATCGGGCCCTCGCACATCATGCCCACGGGGGGCACGGCCCGGTTCGCCAGTCCCGTGAACGTCTGGGACTTCATGAAGATCACCAGCGTGTTCGCCGCCGGTCGCGCTACGGCGGAGAGCGTGGGAGAGGCGGCCGCTGTGCTCGCCGGCGCCGAGGGCCTAACCTTCCATCGGGATGCCATCCTCCGTCGGCAAGGCACTTCCAGTGAGTGACGTGGTCATGACTGAGGATCCACTCGCCCGCCTGTTGCGCCCCGACATCGCCACGATGGAGGAGTACACCCCCATCGTGCCCTTCGAGGTGCTTTCGCGACGCCTGGGGCTGCCGGCGGAGGCCATCGTCAAGCTCGATGCCAACGAGAACCCCTATGGGCCGGCGCCCTCAGTCTATCGGGCCCTGGCTGACTGCCGCCGCTACAACATCTACCCCGACCCGGAACAGACACTACTCCGCGAAGCGATCGAGCCCTATCTCGGGCTCAGCCGAGACCACATCGTCTTCGGCAACGGCTCCGACGAGCTCATCGACCTCACCATGCGCTTGTTCGTCTTCCCGGGGGATGAGGTTCTCAGCCTTCCGCCAACGTTCGGGATGTATTCGTATAACACCTCGCTCTGTGCCGGTCGGCTCATCGAGGTGCCCCGCCGCGATGACTTTTCGGTAGATGCCGAGGCAGTGGAAAAGGCTGTGGCGAGCGCCGGTGAGCGCGCCAAGCTGCTGTTCGTCAACTCGCCCAACAACCCCGACGGCAGCCTCATTTCGGCCGGAGTCCTGGAGCGGCTGCTTCGTCTGCCGGTCCTCGTAGTGCTGGATGAGGCCTACGCCGAATTCTCCGGGCAGAGCTTCGTCTCCTGGGTGCCCCAGCACTGGAACCTGGTCGTATTGCGGACGTTCAGCAAGTGGGCAGGGCTAGGTGGCTTGCGGATCGGCTATGGGGTCTATCCGCTGGCGCTGGCGCGACACCTCTGGAAGATCAAGCCCCCCTACAGTATCAATGTTGCCGCCCAGGAGGCCGTGCTGGCCTCGTTGGGCGAGCGCGACTACCTGACGGCCAACGTGGCACGCATCGTCGCCGAGCGTGAGCGACTGATCTCGTCCTTGGCCGCGCTGCCGCAGGTGCATCCCTACCCGAGCCAGAGCAACTTCGTCCTCTGCCGTATCACCGGTAGTTCCTCACTGGAGCTGAAGCGGCATCTCGAGCGCCAGGGCATACTGGTGCGGTACTACAGCAAGCCCGGCCTCTCCGACTGCATACGAATCAGTGTGGGCCGGCCGGAACAGAACGACGCCGCCGTGCGCGGGCTCAAGGAAGCCCTCAGCGCCCTGTCGGCGACGCAGACATCTTAGGAGAGATTCGATGGGTCTAGTGACACCAATGGCGGTTGCCTGCCCCGCGTGTGGGCACCGCTTCAATCAGCAGGTCCACCAGTCGGTGGACGCAGAGAAGGAACCGGCACTGAAACAGGCACTCATACAGGAGCGGCTCAATTCGGGCACCTGTCCCCAGTGTCGCAACCAGGTGGTCCTCAACTCTCCCGTCCTCTACCACGACGCCGGCCGCTCCCTCCTCGCCCTGTACATCCCCCTGGGTATGGGCCGGACGGACGCCGAACAGCAGCAGCTGGTGGGCTCGCTCACCAATCGCTTCATGTCCAGCCTGGAGCCTGAGGAGCGCCGTGGCTACATGCTCCAGCCGCGCATGTTCCTCACCCTGCAGAGCCTGGCTGAGGACATTCTCATGGGAGACGGCCTAACGAAGGAGCAGATCGAGGCTCGGCGCGAGCGCACCGCCCTCCTGGAGCGGCTCCTGTCCTCCACCACCATGGAGGACCTGCAGAGCTCCATCGAAGCCAACATGGAGCAGTTTGACGAAGCCTTCTTCGACGTGCTTGACAGCTGGATCGAGCAGGCGGAGCAGGGTGGAGACTCGGAGTCTCACGCCGCACTGTCGGCCCTGAGACAGGAACTCCAAGCGGCGGTGAACCCGGAAGAGGCGGCCGCCAACCAGGCCGAGCTCGAAGAGGCTAGGCGCGAGCTCCTCGACGTCCTCCTTAACGAACGGGATGAAGATCGGCTTCGCAGTCTGGTGGCCTCCGCGCGTCCCATGCTCGACTACTACTTCTTCCTGCAGGTGGCGGACCGCATCGAGCAGGCGGAGAAGGACGGCAACGAGATCGAGGCCCGTCGGGTAACCAAGGCCCGGGCAACCATCCTGGAGATCGTCGACGAGCTGGAGGAGGAGGAGCGGAAGGCCCTCACCGAGGCCGTGGAGCACTTGCGAGCTGCTCTCTCTCAGACAAACCCCGAGGAGTTCCTGCGCCAGGATCCGAGTCGCCTCAATGATGCGTTCTTCGCCGTCCTCAGCATGAACATGGCCGAGGCCGGTCGCCGCAACGACGAGAACACCGCTCGCGCCATGTCCGCCGTCGGGGCCATCGCCGCCAAGATCATGGAGGAGAACGCGCCGCCGCCAGTGCGCCTGCTCAACCAACTCCTGCGCGCCGAGCCGGAGGAGCGCCACGCCATGCTGGAGCAGAACGCCGAGCTCGTGAACGACGAGTTCGTCCAGACGGTGAAGCAGATGCAGCAGGTGCTCGGCCCCAACAACGAGGAGGTCTCCGAGCGGTTGGCCGCGGTGGCCGAACTGGTCGGCGAGTTCGTGGAGAGGAACGGACAGGGAGGCTAGAAGATGCGCGTCGGCCAGGTCACCCGGAGAACGGCGGAGACCGATATCGCTCTGTCGCTGAACCTTGATGGCACCGGCCGTCACGAGGTGGCCACCGGCGTCGCCTTCCTCGACCACATGCTCGCCCAGCTCTCTCGGCACGGCCTGCTGGATCTGACCGTGTCCGCTTCGGGAGATACCCAAGTCGATTTCCACCACACCGTTGAGGATGTGGGGATCTGTCTCGGCCGCGCCCTCCGGCAAGCCATCGGCGACGGAAGCGGTATTCGCCGCTTCGGGCACGCGTTCGCGCCCATGGACGAAGCGCTCGTGCTCACCGCGGTGGACGTCAGTGGGCGCGGCGGAACGGAGGTCGACCTGCAACTGACCACACCCAAGATCGGTGACTTCGACACCGAGCTGGTGCTGGAGTTCATGCGCGCCCTGGCCGCCAACGCCGGCCTGACCCTGCACGTGAGGCAACTGACCGGCGCGAACAGCCACCACATCGTGGAGGCAGCGTTCAAGAGCCTCGCCCTTGCCCTGCGCGACGCCGTCGCTCTCGACCCCCGCCAGCCGGGGGTGCCATCGACCAAGGGAGCCTTGGTGTGACCCCTTCGGGGCCGCGCATCGCCGTGCTCAACTACCGCATGGGCAACCTGCGCAGCGTGCAGAAAGCCCTGGAGTTGGCCGGAGCCGAGGTGAGCATCGCGGGGACGGCGCAGGAGGCCGACGGCGCCACCGCCCTGGTACTTCCGGGGGTGGGCGCCTTCGGCGACGCCATGCACAACCTGCGCGCCCTCGGCTTCGATCGCGTTGTACTGGCCGCCGCCGACAGAGACACCCCTCTGTTAGGAATATGTGTTGGTCTGCAGGTGCTCTTCGAATCGAGCACCGAGATGGGCGAACACGCCGGGCTGGGCCTCTTCCCCGGGCAGGTGAGGCGGTTCGCTCCTGGCCTGGTGGTGCCACACGTGGGCTGGAACCAGCTGCACCTTCGGCAGCGCCACTTCCTTGTCCAGGGCGTCGAATCGGGGGCGCACGCCTACTTCACCCACTCCTACTACGCCGAGCCCGCCGACGATAGCCTGGTCGTGGCGACCACCGACTACGGGACCCACTTCGCCAGCATCTGTGCCCGCGAGAGAGTCTACGGCGTGCAGTTCCACCCCGAGAAGAGTTGGCACGTTGGCCTTGGCCTCCTGCGCTCCTTCGTGGAGTCCCTCGCGTGAGCCGCCAGTTCGAGCTGTATCCCGCCATCGACATGCGCGGCGGCCGCTGCGTTCGCTTGCGCCAGGGCGACGCTGCCTCCGAGACCGTCTTCTCCGACCGCCCAGCGGACATGGCCGTTCGCTGGCAGGACCAGGGGGCTCGCTGGCTTCATGTTGTCAACCTGGACGGCGCCTTGGCTTCGCCCGACTCCTGGACCGGCCCCAATGTGGACGCCCTGCGCGCCCTACTGGCCGTGGCGCGGGTGCCGGTGCAGTTCGGAGGCGGTATCCGCTCTCTGGACTCGGTCGCTCGACTGCTGGACCTGGGAGTCGAGCGAGTGATCCTGGGGACCGTGGCCGTCACCGAGCCGGAGCTGGTGCGCGAGGCCGTGTCCCGCTTCGGCGCTGAGCACGTCACCGCCTCGCTGGATGCCCGCGACGGCATGGTCCGCACTCACGGCTGGCTGGCCGATTCCGGCCGCGCCGTGGCCGACGTCGGTCGGGACCTCGCCGGCGCCGGGGTCAGCACCGTGGTGCACACCGACATCAGCCGGGACGGCATGCTCAGCGGAGCCAACGTTGCCGCTTCGGCCGCCCTGGCCGACGCCACCGGCTTGAGCGTCATCGTCTCCGGCGGGGTATCGAGCCTGAAGGACGTGGAATCGTCCGTCGAAGCAGGCGCCGGCATCGGCGGCCTGATCATCGGGCAGGCGCTCTACACTGGGGCCGTGGATCTGGCCGAGGCTCTCGCGACGGCGCAGCGCCTCCTTTCGAGAGAGTCTGACGGAGGAGACTAGCATGTTAGCCAAGAGGATCATCCCCTGCCTTGACGTGATGAACGGCCGCGTGGTCAAGGGCGTCAACTTCGTGAACCTTCGCGACGCCGGCGACCCGGTGGAGCATGGCGCCACCTACGGCGAGATGGGGGCCGATGAGTTGGTCTTCCTCGACATCACCGCCAGCCACGAGCAGCGTGAGACGGTCGTGGACATGGTCAAGAAGGTGGCGGAGGCGGTGTTCATCCCCTTCACCGTCGGGGGAGGCATCCGCACCGTCGAGGACATGCGGCGCATTCTCGGTGCGGGCGCCGACAAGATATCCATCAACAGCTCTGCCGTGCGCACGCCCCAGCTCGTCGAAGAGGGCGCGCGCAGTTTCGGCTCTCAGTGCATCATCGTCGCCATCGATCCGAAGCGCGAAGAGGATGGGCGTTGGCAGGTGTACATCAACGGCGGCCGCGTGCCCACCGGCCTCGATGCCGTTGAGTGGTCGCGCGAGGTGGAGCAACGCGGGGCCGGCGAAATCCTACTCACCAGCATGGATCGAGACGGGACCGAGATCGGCTACAACATCGAGCTGACGTGCGCCGTGGCCGACGCAGTCAGCATTCCCGTCATCGCCTCCGGCGGCGCGGGCAAGCCGGAGCACTTCCTCGAGGTCCTCACTAAGGGACACGCCAGCGCCGCCCTAGCCGCTTCCGTCTTCCACTACCGCCAGATCGCCATACCGGAACTCAAGCGTTACCTAGCTCAGAACGGCGTTGAGGTGAGATTGTGAACCAGCTGTCGGACATCAAGTGGGACGACCGCGGACTGGTGCCCTGCATCGTCCAGGACGTTGACACCAAGGACGTGCTCATGCTCGCCTACATGAACGCCGAGTCACTCCAGCAGACGATGGAGATAGGCGAGACAGTGTTCTGGAGCCGCTCGCGCCAGGAGCTCTGGCACAAGGGCGCCACCTCCGGTAACGTCCAAAAGGTGGTGCGTCTCCTCTACGACTGCGACGCCGATACGCTGCTGGCCCTGGTCAAGCCGGCCGGGCCCGCCTGCCACACCGGCGAGTACACCTGCTTCTATCGCGAGTGGGACGCCGATGCACCGCAGGCTTAGTGCCGAGATCATCGCTTCCGGCACCGAGCTCCTCCTGGGTGACACGATAGACACGAACTCGGCCTACATCGCCCAGCAACTGCGCGACCTCGGCGTAGACGTCTACTTCCACACCACCGTGGGCGACAACGCCCGCCGGCTGCGTTCCGCCATTGAGATCGCCGCCGGCCGCGCCGACCTGGTCATCATCACCGGCGGGCTGGGGCCCACCGTGGACGACGTCACCTGGGAGGCGGTGGCGGCGGCCGTGGGACGACCCCTGGCCTTCTCGGAGGAACTGCTGGAGCAGATCGCCGCTCGCTTCGCGCGCTTCGGTCGCCCCATGACCGACAACAACCGGAGGCAGGCCTACATTCCCGAGGGAGCCACGCCCATCACCAATCCGGTGGGCACCGCGCCGGCGTTTCGGGCCGAGCTCAACCGTAGCACAATCATTGCCCTACCCGGAGTGCCACGGGAGATGCACTACCTGATGGAGCACGAGGTCATCCCCTACCTGCGCTCGCACATCGGCGACGCCATCATCCGTGTCCGCGTCCTCCATACCGCCGGCCTCGGCGAGAGCCACGTGGACAGTCTGCTCGGCGACCTGGAAGAGGGCTCCAACCCCACGGTGGGCCTGTCCGCTCAGCCCGGTCGCACCGACGTCCGCATCACCGCTAGAGCGGACACCGCGGAAGAGGCGGACCAGATGATCGAATCCGTGGCCCGGATTGTGGAGGAGCGGCTCTCCGGCCACGTCTATGGTCGCGACCACGATCGCCTTGGGGCGGCCATCGCGGAGAGGCTCCGGCGCCGCGGCGTCCGGCTCGCCGTGGTCGAGTCGGTCAGCGCCGGGCTCATCGCGCAGGAACTACTGGAGGTAGCCGCGGAACTGGTCGCCGCCCACGAGGTGGTGCCCTGGACGGGCGACGCTGAAGCGGATGACGCCCATTCACTGGCCGGCGACATCGCCCTCGCCGAGGACGCCTACGTGTTAGTGAGCCTGGGCGCGGAGCCGGACGGGGATGTCCAGAGCACCAAGGGACGGCGGGCTGCGTTGGCAGTAGTCGGCCCAGGTATAGACATCGCCACTCACTTCGACTTCGGCAGCCACCCGGGTCTCTTCCAACCGTGGGTTGTGAATCACTCCCTCTTCTGCCTGTGGGAGGCCCTCGGCACCCAATAGCGCAGCTTCGACAACCTGGTCCTGAGGGAGGCGTGCCCATGGCACGCCTCTTGCATTGATACGCTGGTGCCGGAGATCTGCCGTACCGGTCCAACGAACAGTAACAGGGGGCTCAGATGCCACGCAGGGGACGTATACGAACGCTTGTGTTGATCGCCCTGGCCATCTCCATTGTGGGATGCACCCGGGTGAAGCCGGAGCCAGAGGAGTCGCTTTCGCTATCCACCGGCAGGCCGTCACTATCGGCCGAGGTTGTCGCTCCTCCGTCGTCAGACGGGACCAATGATGCCCCGGTGGCCTTGGCCATGGACACCAGCACAGAGTCCCCAGTTGCCCCACCGGCACCGGGCCTCGATGTGGCCAGCGTGCCGGCGGCCGCGCCGGCAGCCCCAACGCCGGAGCCCCGGACCATCACCCATACGGTCGGCTGGGGGGACACGGTGCTCAGCCTGGCGCTACAGTACGGAGCCCGCATGGAGGAGATCGGCCGGGTAAACAGCCTGGACAACAACGTCATCTACGTGGGGCAGGTTCTCACCATCCCGCTTCCCAGCATCCCCGTGGGCGCTGAGCAGTACGTGGTACAACCCGGTGACAGCCTCTACGGGATCGCGCAGTACCTGGGCGTGAGCGTCGACGCACTCATGGCGGCCAATGGCCTGAGCAACGGCTACTACCTGCAGGTCGGGCAAGTGCTCCTGGTGCCCAGCGGTGGGGTTTTACCGACCACGGCCACATCCGTGCAAGCGGCCAGCGTGGGGCAATCGCGAAGCCACGTCGTCCAGCCGGGTGATTCGCTCTCCTCGCTGGCCATGATGTATGACGTAGCGGCCGAGGACATCGCCAAGGCCAACAACGTCGTGGACGCCAACGTTCTGCAGGTGGGCCAGACACTCCTAATACCCTAGGCTCACTCCTAGCGCGGCGGCGTCCCCTGTCGCCCTCGCGCGCCACCACCTCCCTACCGCGAGGGCTCGCATCTTCATGCGGGCCCTCGCCCCTTGCCGGCGGAGGATCCGGTGTGTCGCCCACCACGACAACAAGAAGGGCCTCCCACTTGCGTGGGCGGCCCTTCGTCGGCCTCGATAAGGTCGAGGCAGGATGGCAGAAGCCGAGTACTAGAGGCCCTTGTCGGCCAGGAACTTGACCAGATCGGCCACGCGACTGGAGTAGCCCCACTCGTTGTCGTACCAGGCAAGCACCTTCACCATCTTGCCGTCCTGGACCATGGTGCTCAGCGAATCCACAACAGAAGACAGCGGGTTGCCCTTGTAGTCCACGGACACCAGGGGCTCATCGCTGTAGCCGAGCACGCCCTTCATGGGGCCGTCGGCGGCCGCCTTGAGGGCAGCATTCACGGCCTCAACCGTCGCCGGCTTGCGCACGTTGGCGGTGAAGTCCACCAGAGATACGGTCGAGGTGGGAACGCGGAGGGACATGCCGTCGAACTTGCCCTTGAGTTCGGGTATGACCAGAGCCAAGGCGCGCGCGGCGCCGGTGGTGGTGGGGATGATGTTCATGGCGGCGGCACGGGCACGGCGCAGGTCCGAGTGAGGCAGGTCAAGGATCTTCTGGTCGTTGGTGTAGGCATGCACGGTGGTCATGAGGCCGGTCTCGATGCCGAAGGCGTCGTTGACGACCTTGGCCACGGGAGCCAGGCAGTTGGTGGTGCAGGAAGCGTTGGAGATGATGTTGTGCTTCGCGGGATCGTACTTGTCCTGGTTCACGCCCAGCACGATGGTGATGTCCTCACCCTTGGCCGGAGCCGAGATGATGACCTTCTTCACCGTGTCGCGCCGGTGAGCAGCGGCCTTGGAGGCTTCGGTGAACAGGCCGGTGGACTCGATCACGATGTCGCACTTGTCGTCGCCCCAGGGAATCTCGGCCGGGTTGCGAACCGCGTGCACCACGATGTCGTCGCCGCCAACCACCAACTTGCCGTCACCGACCTCGACCGACTCCGGGAAGATGCCGTAGTTGGAGTCATACTTGAGCAGATGAGCAAGGACGTCGGCGCTGGTGATATCGTTGATGGCCACCACGCGCACTTCGTCGCGGTAGTTCTCGCGGAGAGCCTTCAGCACCTGGCGTCCGATACGCCCAAAGCCGTTGATACCTACGTTGATCGCCATTGTCTCCTCCCAGTTGTGACCGGGGCCGCCTTGGCGCACCCCGCACGCGTTGCCGTTCCCCTATGGCTCAGGAGTCGGCCCCTTCACTCACCGGCACCTCCAGGAAGTCCGCCAAAGCTCGGCCTAACTTCAGACTGTGGTGCCGCCACGGATGGTCTTCATCGACCAAGTCGGCACAGAGTACTGCTTGATCCAGCTCTACGTCCGCTGCCGGCCGGATGTAGTCCACCCGATTGTCCTCCGGCCAGTGGTCGTTAGCCAGCACGTATTGAAAGAGCCCGGGCCCGACATGGTCCACTATAGCGGTGGCGTGATCCTGCACCGAGTACCCATGCGTCTCTCCTCGCTGCGCCGCCACGTTACAGACATAGACCTTCTGCGCCCCGCTCGCCCGTATCGCCTGCGCAATCCCGGGTACCAGCAGGTTGGGCAGGACGCTGGTGTACAGGCTGCCCGGCCCCAGCACGATCAGGTCGGCCGCCAGGATGGCCTTCACCGCTCCCGGATAGGCCGCCGGAGCCCCCGGCTCCAGAAACACTCGCCGGATGCCGGGGCCGGCCGCTCCGACCAGGCTCTCGCCCCGGATCGTCCTCGGGACGTCTCCGTTGCCATCCCGGTCCATCACCTGGGCGCAGACCGAGACGCTCTCCAGCGTGCTCGGCAGGAGTCGCCCGCGCACATTCAGTACGCGCGTCGTCTCCAGCACTGCCTGCTCGAACGAACCGGTCAGGTCGACCATGGCCGCCAGCAGCAAGTTGCCCAGTGCGTGTCCGCCCAGCCCTCCATCGCCAAAGCGGTACTGGAGGAGCTGCGTCATCAACGCTTCATCGTCGGCGAGCGCTGCCAGGCAACTACGAAAATCGCCCGGGGGCAACAGTCCCAGCTCTCGCCGGAGACGCCCCGAGCTCCCGCCGTCATCGCCGACGGTCAGCACCGCCGCGATCTCGGCCTCCCAGCGCTTGAGCCCGTACAGCAGGACCGACAACCCCGTCCCGCCGCCTATCGCCACTACCCGCAAGCTCATATGCACCCGCGCTCTGCCGATCGGACCCTAACCTTAGCCATTATAGGAGGGTTGAGGGTGCGAGTCAAACGCTGTTGACACCTGGGCGGAGCGACACCTATACTCGCACTGTCTACCGTCTACACCGGCAGGAACGCGAGGGAAAGCCGAGTAGGGCGCCGAAGGGGCAAGCGTGCGGCCAGACCCCGGGGGCCGTTGCGCGAATCTCTCAGGCCACAAGACCTCACGTTCGCCACTCTCTGAAGGGAACCAGCGCCCGCCACGGCGCCCCTGACAGGGACGACTATCGGGTGGGTAGGGCAAAGAGCCTGCGGTGGCCTGAGGTCTGAGGGAGGATCACGCAAGGAAGTCTGGCCCCCGGACGTCAGCCCGCAGGAATACCGGCGGCCGCTGTTGGGGCGTGCCAGCCGCACCCCAGGAGGCAATGGTGAGCAGAGTCGACCAGTCCCTGCGTTACACGGAGACCCACGATTGGGTACGCGTCGAGGGTGACATCGCAACCTTCGGTATCACCGAGTACGCTCAGGACCAGCTCAGTGACATCGTGTTCGTGGAGCTCCCCCAGATCGGAGACACCTTCGAGCAAGGGCAGGTCTACGCCGTCGTCGAGTCGGTGAAGGCCGCCAGCGACTGCTACACACCCGTCGCCGGGGAAGTGGTGGAGATCAACGAGGAGTTGGAGTCTTCGCCGGCGCTGGTCAACCAGGAGCCCTACGATGGGGGATGGTTCGCGAAGGTGCGCATGTCCGATCCGTCCCAGGTGGAGAGTCTTCGCGATGCTGAGTCCTACTCTGATCTGCTCCGTCAGCTGACCGAAGAGGAGTAGGCCCATGGCCTTCATCCCGCATACCGATGCCGATCGGGAAGCGATGATGCGGGCGGCTGGCGTCGCCGGCGTCGAGGACCTGTTCCTAGACGTTCCCGCCGCCAAGCGCTTCCCCAAGCTGAACCTGCCTGAGCCGCTCTCCGAATCGGAGGTCCTCGCCGAGTTGGCCGAAATGGCCGACCGCAACAGCAGCCTGGATCGCCACCCTTGCTTCCTCGGGGCGGGAGCCTACAACCACTTCGTGCCCAGTGTGGTCAAGCACATGCTGCTGCGGGGCGAGTTCTACACCGCCTACACCCCCTATCAGCCCGAGGTGAGCCAGGGCACGCTGCAAGCCATCTTCGAGTACCAGAGCATGGTCTGCGACCTGACCGGGATGGGGGCCGCCAACGCCTCGCACTACGACGGCGCCACCGCGCTGGCGGAAGCGCTCGTCATGGCAATCAGCGTCCATCGCGGCAGGCGCACCAAGGCGGTCATCTCGCGTATGGTGCACCCCGAGTACCGGGAGACGGCCCGCACCTACACCCAGGGAATGGACCTCGAGGTGGTATGTGACTGCGACCCGGGCGTCGAGGTGCCGGACTTGATCCGGCATATCGACGGTGACACGGCCGCAGTGGCCATCCAGATCCCCGACTTCCTCGGCTCGGTGCCGTCTCGCAAGGACGTAGCGGCGCTGGCCGAGGCCTGCCGGGCCAATGGAGCCCTGCTCGTGGTGGTGGCAAACCCCATCTCGCTGGGCCTGCTACAACCGCCGGGCGAGTATGGCGCCGACATCGCCGTGGGCGAGGGGCAGCCCCTGGGCAACCAGCTGTCCTTCGGTGGCCCCTACTTGGGTTACTTCGCCACCAAGCCCGAACTCGTGCGGCGCATGGCCGGCCGCCTTGCCGGCATGACCGTGGACGCGGACGGCAAGCGTGGCTACGTGCTCACCCTTTCCACCCGCGAGCAGCACATTCGCCGTGAGAAGGCCACCTCAAACATCTGCACTAACCAGGCACTCAACGCCCTGGCAGCGGCGATCTACCTCGCCGCCATGGGTCCATCCGGTCTGCGCACCGTAGCGTCTTCCTGCTATCACAAGGCCCACTACTGCGCCGCCGAGATCGCCCAGTTGCCCGGCTACGACATCGTCCGCCCCGACTTCTTCCACGAGTTCGTCGTTCGCTGCCCCCGCCCGACCGCCGAGGTCAGCGAGGCGCTCCTCACCGAGGGGATCGTTCCGGGCTATGAGCTGGGCCGGTCCTATCCGGAGTTGGAGGACTGCATGCTCTTCTGCGTCACTGAGATGAACACCAAGGCTCAGATGGACGAGCTGACCGAGGTACTGGGGGCGCTCTCATGAACAGGAAGACACTGAAGGAGCTGAGCCGCCCCGGCCGCACCGCATCGACCCTGCCGGCGCTGGACGTCCCCGAGGCGCCTCTGCCGCAGGACTGGCTGCGCGACGAGCTGCCCCTGCCCGAGGTAAGCGAGCCCGACCTCGTCCGGCACTATGTGCGGCTCTCGCAACTGAACTACGCCATTGACCTGGGGTTCTACCCGCTCGGCTCCTGCACCATGAAATACAACCCTAAGGTCAACGAGGAAGCGGCCGCCATGCCCGGCTTCGCCCGCACCCACCCGCTCCAGCCGGAGCAGATGGTCCAGGGCAACCTGCAGCTCATGTGCGAGCTCCAGGAGATGCTGGCCGAGATCTCCGGGTTCGCCGCCGTGTCGCTACAGCCGGCCGCCGGCGCCCACGGGGAGTTGGCAGGCATTCTCATGATGCGCCGCTACCACCTCGACCGGGGCGAACAGCAGCGCCGCAAGATCCTCATACCCGACTCGGCCCACGGTACCAACCCGGCCTCATCCGCGATGAGCGGATTCCAGATAGTGCAGCTCAAGTCGGACGAGCGCGGGAATGTCGACCTGGAGAGCCTGCGGGCTCAGTGCGACGACTCCGTCGCCGGGTTGATGTTCACCAACCCCAACACGCTCGGTCTCTTCGATGAGAACGTCGAGGAGGTCTGCCGTCACGTGCACGAGTGCGGCGGCCTCGTCTACGGCGACGGCGCCAACCTGAACGCCCTCTTGGGCGTCGCCAAGCCGGGCGAACTGGGCTTCGACATCCTGCACTTCAACCTGCACAAGACCTTCTCCACGCCTCACGGCGGCGGTGGCCCCGGCTCCGGGCCGGTGGGCGTGCGGCCGGACCTGGCCCGCTACCTACCGGGCCCCATCGTGGTACGCGAAGGTGGTGTCTATCGGCTGGCTGCGCCTGAGAGCACCATCGGCCGCCTGAAGGCCTTCTACGGCAACTTCGGCGTCATGGTGCGCGCTTATGTCTACATCCGCATGCTGGGAGAAGCGGGCCTGCGGAACGTAACCGTCAGCGCCGTGCTGGCGGCCAACTACCTACAGGAACGCCTCAAGAAGACGTACCCGCTCCCCTACGATAGGCGCTGCATGCACGAGTTCGTTCTCGAGGGCCGCGTCTCGGGGGCACCGGACATCCGAGCGCTGGACATCGCCAAGCGGCTGATCGACTACGGCTTCCATCCGCCCACGAACTACTTCCCGCTCATCGTGCACGAGGCGCTCATGATCGAGCCGACCGAGACCGAGAGCGTGGAGACACTCGACGCCTTTGCCGAAGCGCTGGAGAGGATCGCTGACGAAGCAAGAACCAACCCGGACCTGCTGCACGAGGCGCCGGTGACCGCGCCCGTCCGCCGGCTCGATGAAGTCCGAGCCGCCCGGGAGCTGGTCCTGCACTGGTAGAGGACTCGTCGCTCAGCCACTCGGGGACGGTCTCATCGCGAGCCGTCCCCGTTGTGTTCTCCCGTGGCCAGCGCCTGGCGCAACTCCAGAGGTATCCGACAAGGGGCACCGCCGCCGTCCACGCACACGTGCACCGTATGCCCCTCGCTGACCAGATCGCCGTCGCGGCGGATGGAGTAGTCGAAGCGCAGGCTTCGGCTTCGCAACTGACTGAGCTCGATGCCGATGCAGAGCTCGTCGTCGTAGCGGCAGGGCTGGTGATACCGCACCGATGCCTCTATGACGGGCATACCATAGGAGCGGAAGAAGTCGCCCGGGCTCTCGCCCACAGCGCGGCGGAACAGCTCGGTACGGGCCACCTCGAACCACACCAGGTAGTTGCTGTGATAGGCGATTCCCTGCGCATCTGTCTCCGCGTACCGGACCCGGATGCGGGTCTCCATCGGCGCATTCCCTCTCGTGTGCTCGCCTGCCCGGTCAGGTTCGCGCGCTGAACCGGTAGCCCACCCCTCTCTCGGTGAGGATGAAGCGCGGTTCGGCCGGGTTCGGCTCGATCTTGTGGCGCAGGTAGTGCACGTACGTCTTCAGGTGTCCGGCGCTGCGGCGCGACTCATCGCCCCAGACGCGCCGTAGGAGGTCTTCAGTAGTCACCACCTCACCGGCATGCGCCGCCAGCACCGCCAACAGGCGCTGCTCGGTGGGCGACAGGGACTCGCCGGGCCGACCGTCCACTATGACACGCCGCTTGGCGAGGTCGACACTGAGGTGGGCGTCGATGGTGAGGAGCGACTGGGGAGCATGCTTCGGCGCCTCCATCGAGCGTCGTACCACCGCCCGCACCCGGGCCATGAACTCGGTAACCCCGAAGGGCTTGACCATGTAGTCGTCGGCCCCCAGGTACAGGCCCCTGGTCACCTCCTCATTCTTCGTACGACCGGTCAGGATGAGGAGCGGCGTGTTAGACATCTCCCGTATGCGCTCGCACACCAGCCACCCATCCATGACAGGCAGCACAATGTCGAGCACCACCAGGTCGGGCTTGAGGGCGTAGAACTGCTTGAGTCCGTCCCTGCCGTCGTGGGAAGCGGCGATGCGATAGCCCTCGCGCTCCAACGCGGTTCGGAGCATGGCCACCAGATCACGATCGTCATCGATCAGCAGTATCAGCTTGCGGTCGCTCTCACTGCTCAACCGTGCCCCTCCTCGGCCCAGGCCCACTATCACAGAACCCTTGCCCCGTCTTTCCGCCCTATGCTAGACTGCTTGTCATGTTCAAACAAGTCGAGTCTGGCCTAATCCTCCACGACAATCGGGAGGTACCCGTACTGACCTTCCCGGAGTTGGAGGCCGACGGCCGATTCGTCCACGGCATCACGACCCGCCTCGGCGGCGTCAGTTCCGCCCCCTTCCAGTACCTCAACCTAAGCCTCAGCGTCGACGACAGCGCCGCGTCAGTGCGAGAGAATCGCGCCCGAGCAGCCCGTTCCCTGGACATGGACACGCGTCTACAGGTTCGCTGCCGCCAGGCACACGGTAACACGGTTGCCGCGATCAGCGACAAGGCCTCCTCCGACGCTCCCCTAGCCGATGCCCTGGTCACCGACCAGCCCGGCCTTGCGCTCACGATGACCTTCGCGGACTGCCTCCCCATCATCCTCGCCGACGCATCGGTGCCGGCGCTGGGCCTCGTCCACGCCGGTTGGCGCGGCTCGGTGGCCGGCGTGGCCCTAGCGGCCTGGCAGGCGCTGGAGCGGCTGGGGGCGCACCCAGGCACGACTACCGCCTACCTCGGCCCCGCAATCGGGCCCTGCTGCTACCAGGTCGGCGACGACGTGGTGGCTCAAGTGCGCGCTTTGGGGACATCGGCGCGCGGCACCCTGGCAGAGCGAGACGGACACGCCTACCTCGACCTTGCCCGTCTGAATGGGCAGATGCTCGAGGAGCGCGGGGTGCGGACGGTGCGCAGCCGGATCTGCACCGCCTGCCACACTGACCTCTTCTACAGCCACCGTGCCGAGGCCGGCTGCACCGGCCGCTTCGGCGTGTACGTAGGGCTGGCATGACCCCTGCGGACACCTCCTCCCTACAATGCGCTCTAGCCGACCGGGTGCGTGCCGTCGAGGGGCGGGTGGCGGCGGCGTGTGGTCGCGCCGGACGCGATCGCGACTCCGTCACGCTGGTGGCCGTCAGCAAGACGCGCGCCTCCAGCGAGATTCTCGCCGCAGTGGAAGCCGGGGTGCGGCACCTCGGCGAGAACCGCCCGGAAGAAGCGGATGAGAAGATCTCCCTCGTCAATGACGGAGCCCGAGCCGCCGGCCTGGCGGCGCCCGCCTGGCACATGATCGGGCACGTCCAGAGCCGCAAGGCTCCGCTCGTGGTCGGCCGCTACACCCTTGTCCACTCGCTCGATTCGCTCAAGCTCGGGCGTCGCCTGGCCCGCCTGGCCGCCCAAGAGGGCGCCGTGCTGGACTGCCTGGTCCAGGTGAACGTGAGTGGCGAGGACAGTAAGGGCGGCTACTTGGTACCAGAGCCCGACCGCGACCTGCCCGCTGTCTTCCTCAACGAACTGGACCGCCTACAAGCGCTTCCAGACATCCGCCTGCGCGGCCTCATGACCATTCCCCCCGTAGGTGACAGCGCCGAAGAGGCGCGCCCCTACTTTCGGCGGCTGCGGCAGTTGCGTGATCGTCTCGAACGCCTCTTCCCCGGTGGCGACTGGTCCGAACTGAGCATGGGGATGACGGACGACTTCGAGGTCGCCATCGAAGAAGGTGCCACGCTCGTCCGCGTCGGGCGAGCAATCTTCGGCCCGAGGACAGCGTGAGCAGCGAGATTCCACTGTTGGACAGCGGCCACCTCGCCATTCTCGGCGGCGGCGTCATGGGTAGCGCCATCTGCCGTGGCGTCCTCAGTCGGGCGCTCGCCACGCCGAAGCAGATCGTGGTCGCCGACCCCGACCCCTCCCAGCGCGCCCGCCTCCACTCTTCCGAAGAAGTGCGGGTGGTGGCCGCCGCCGGAGATGCCCTCCCTGGAGCGGCTATGGTGGTGCTGGCCGTCAAGCCCCAGATGTACCCGGCCGTGTCGGCCGCTATCGAGGGCCGGATACCGGAGGAGGCACTCGTCATCTCCATCATGGCGGGGATCTCGCTGGACCGAATGCGCACCGATCTCGGCCACGATGCGGTGGTGCGGGCAATGCCTAACGCTGCCGCCCGCGTGCTACAGAGCGCCAGCGTCTGGATAGCGGCGCCCGGCGTCCGAGAGGAGCAGCGCCTCCAGGCGGAACGGCTGCTGGGCGCGCTCGGCGACGCCGTCGAGGTGCGCGAGGAGGGCCTCCTGGATCTGGCCACCGGCCTCAGCGGTCCCGGCCCCGCCTACCTCTCTCTGGTGGCTGAGGCGCTTATCGAAGGCGGTGTGGCGGCGGGCTTCAGCCGTGCCCTGGCGCAGCGGCTCGTAAACCAGACCTTCGTCGGTACCGCTGCCCTCCTCAGCGAGCCTGGAGCCCACCCGGCCCTGGTGCGCGAGAGCGTCACCTCACCCGGCGGCACCACCGCTGCCGGCCTCCAGGCCCTGGAGCGCGCTGCCGTCCGAGCGGCCTTCGTGGATGCAGTGCAAGCGGCGCGGCGCCGATCCCAAGAACTTGGAGGTAGCCGATGACCGGCTTCCTGTTGACCTTCATCAACCTCCTCTTTGAGGCCCTCAGCCTGGCCATTTTGGCGCGGGTACTCCTGTCCTGGTTTCAGGTGGACCCGTACAACCAATTCGTGCAACTGCTCTTTCAGGTCACCGAGCCGATCCTGGGCCCCTTCCGGCGCTTTGTGCCGCCTCTGGGGATGATCGACATCAGCCCGATCGTCGCTCTCCTAGTGCTGCAGGTGGCGCAGAGGGTGATAATCGGCACGCTCATAGGGCTGTTGTAGGGCTGATGACCGCCAGCGCACGCCTCACTGTCCGCGTCACCCCGCGTGCCGGCCGCGACGAGATCACGGGCACCCGGGATGGGGTGCTACAAGTCCGGCTCAAGGCACCGCCGGTGGAAGGAGCCGCCAATGCTGGGCTGGAGCGGTTCCTTGCCGACCAGCTGCGGGTGGCTAAGTCGGACGTGTCCGTGCTAACCGGCCATCGATCCCGCACTAAGCAGGTAGGCATCGACGGCCTGGATACTACCGAGGTGAACCGTCGCCTCGGCCTGTCCTCCTCCTAGTACGTGATTTGGACAAGGTGAAGCGCCATGTGTCTCGATGATCCCACCGTCCGCCGATTGGTGTCGCTGGCGAGCGCCGACCTGAAGCGGCGGCTCGGCCCCAAGTCTCCCGTGCCGGAAGTGAAAGCGGTGGCACCGGTGGACTGGCCCGACGCAGGCCTCGGGTGCCCGGAGGCGGGCAAGCTGTACGCGGCCGTCGTCACCCCAGGATACCGGATCGAACTGGAGTCGGGCGGAGTCCGCTACCGCTATCACACCGACCGCGCCCGCGTGAAGCTCTGCACCGGAGGCACCAGTCGTGCGTGACACCCTCACCGAATCGGCCCGCTCCGCTGCCCAGACGGCCCTCAAGCACGTTCAGCACATCGCCGGGACCATCGGTCCCCGGCCGGTGGGTTCAAAGGCGGAGCAGGAAGTAGCCCGTTACGTTCATAAGCAGTTGGCGGCTGCCGGCCTGGTACCCAGTCACCACGGATTCGTCGCCCCAGCCACCGAGTGGCTGCCCTTCATGATCGCCGCCGGGGCGGTCGCGCTGGGCGTGGTACTGTGGCTGGTGTTTCGCGAGGGAGTAGCGGGGCCCTACCTGGGCGCAGTGGGGATCGGCTTCGGCCTCTGGGAGGTCTACGCCAAGCTGACCTTCGGCTGGTCGCCCCTCAGCAGCTTGGTCCCCCGCCGGGACACCCAGAACGTCGTCGCCTCCATCGAGCCTAGCGAGGAAGTGGGGCGCAACGCCGTCGTGTTCGCCCACCTGGACAGCCAGCGGACGCCGCTCCTCTTCCGCTCGCACGCCGCCCTGCGGGTGACCCTCGTCGTGGTCTACCTGATGATCGCGATCGGACTGGTCACCCTCGCTGCCTTCGTCGTGTCCTGGTTCGCCGAGGCGGCGCTACCCGCCTGGGTTGGCATTCCGGCGCTGGTGGTGTCCGTCGTGGGCGTCCTGGCGCTGCTGCAAGCGCAGCTGAGCCCCTACGGCCCGGGCGCCAACGACAACGCCTCCGCCGTGGGAGTAGCGCTCGAACTGGCGCGCTACTTCGAGAGCAACCGCCTCCGCCACACGCGGCTCTGGTTCGCCTTCACCGGCGCCGAGGAGACTGGCTGCCACGGTGCGGCGGCGTTTCTGGGCGCAGAGGGGAGCGAGCTGATCCAGGCCTACGCCGTCGCTCTGGAGGGGTGCGGCGTAGAACCGCCCGCCTACACCCTCCGAGAGGGCACCGTTAGCCGCTATCGCTCTAGCGCCGAACTGGTGCGCATACTGGAGCGGATGCAGGCGGCGAGCCCACACCTTGGCCTCCGCCCGGCCAGCATCCGCGGGGGCTACACCGAGGCCGGCGTGGCTATCAAGCGCGGTTATCGTTCGGTGGCCCTAGTCGGCCTGGACGAGCGAGGCGACATGCCCTACTGGCACACGATGGCCGACACCCCCGACAAGATCCGCCCGGAGGCACTCGCCGCCACCTGGGAGTCCATGGTCGGGCTCCTGCACGGACTGGATTCCCTGCCCATTTCGGTGAGGCTCACCTCGGTGGTCCCTCTCAGCGAGCGGACCTAGCGCCACCCTGGCAGCGCCCTTCTTGACACCGGCGGCGCTCGCCCGTACCTTGGGGTGGCGTCGGCCCCTTCGGCGCTAATCGAGTTCGGGCGGACTTCCTCATGATTGAACTTGCGTTCCTCGGCACCTCAGCCTCGGCACCCTCCGTGCGGCGCGGACTATCCGCCGCTATGGTGAGCCACCGGGACCGGCGTTTCCTCGTTGACTGCGGCGAGGGCACCCAGCGGCAGTTGCTCAAGAGCGGGCTCGGCTTCAAGCGTCTGGACACCATCCTGCTCACGCATGGACATCTGGACCACATTCTTGGCCTCGGTGGGCTCATCTCGACCTTCGCGCGCTGGGAAGCCATCGAGGACGTCCGCATCGTGGGCGGGCAGTGGGCGCTTGACCGGGTACGGTCGCTCATGGAAGTCGTCTTCGGTACGGGGGAGCCGCCCTACAGCATCACCTACCAGGCGGTGGCGCCCGGCCCCTGCCTGGACTACGACGACCTGCAAGTGATCGCCTTCCCGGTGCGGCACCGGGGACCGGGCTGCTTCGGGTATCTGTTCGAGGAGCGGGAGCGCCGGCCCTTCCTGGTGGAGAAGGCGGAAGCGCTCGGGGTGCCCCCTGGGCCGGAGCGAGCCGCACTAGTGCGAGGCGAGGCCGTGACGCTGGCGTCGGGTGTGGTGGTAACCCCGGAAGAAGTCCTCGGGCCGTCGCGCAAAGGCACTCGCCTGGCGTTCGTTGGCGATACAGCCAATACCGGGATGCTGCTGGAGCACGTACGCGGGGCGGATACCCTGGTGATCGAGTCGACCTACGTAGATGCGGAGCGCGACCTCGCCCGCCGGTTCGGCCACATAACCGCAGGCGAGGCGGCGCGCCTGGCCCGCGACGCGAACGTCACCAACCTGATCCTCACCCACATATCGCGCCGGCACTCGGACACTGAGGTGCTGGCCGAGGCCCAGGCCGTCTTCCCGCAGACTTCTGTGGCCCGCGACTTCGACAGCTTCCGCGTTTCGGCGGCCGACTAAGAGCGCCGGCCGCCGGTTGCGGACGTCTTCAGACTGTCGCCGGCGAGCATGCGCCGGCCCGCCAGGCGGCTAGGCCGCCTCTCGCAGCGATTCCGGCTCCAGGCCCAGGCTCACCAGCCAACCCCGTTCCAGTTCCTCCAGCCCAAAGCCGTAGGCTTCGGTCAGAGCTGCTTCTGCCGGGATCCCACCGGCCAGCAGCGCCAACAACTCATGCATGGGGGTAGCGCCGTACTCCTCGATCATGTACTCGGCGATGCTGTACGCCTGGCCGTAGAAAAGGTCGACCAATGCCGCGTCGCCGGGGTACGACGTCATGGATCGCAGGGAGATCAGCGTGCCCCGGGAGATGGCACGGTCTAGGGCTCGGGCGTTGTCGGCCGGAATCTCGCCCTCGCTGTACATGGCCAGCCCCTCGTCCAGCCAGCGAGGTATGTCGGTGAACGGGCCGTCGGTGTTCTGGTTCACGACGGCATGGGATAGCTCGTGCGCCGTCGTCTCCAGTATGTCACCGTCCGCACCCAGGAGCACCAGCGCATCCGACCCCATCGACATGCCCAGCGTCACCGTGCGTGAGTCGTAGGTCTCGCTGCGCGAAGGTATCGCGCCGGCCATGTCGCGCTGGGTGGCATAGATATATAAGCGTACGGAGCGCAGCGGATGCATCCCCGTTCCCTCGTGGATGCGATCCAGCGCCTCGCGTCCGGCCGCCAGGACCTTCTCCGCCTGGGCGGCATCGCGGTAGTAGAAGACCGTCAAGTCCCCGTCGCTCACCGACTGCCAGTCGAAGCGTCCGTCTTCGTAGCGGAAGGAGCGCTCGCTGCTGCGGACCCGGTGACCGTCCGCATCCTCCAGCTCCCAGCGGTAGTGAATCGTCACACCGGGGGCCATCATGCCTGACTCCAGTGTCCAGTCGTACTCCGCCACCACCCCGCTACCGGAGGCGAACTCGGCCGCGGCCCGGTTACGGGCCCGCTCGCCCTCAAGGCGGTACACCAGCCAGACGCGGTCCGGGTCTCGATCGACCTCGGCCTGAAGCTCGAAGCTCACTCCACGGCCGAACTGCACCACCGGGTCCGGCAGGGTGAACTGCGCCCAGTCATCGCCTTCCGCCAGCGCCGTCGACGACGTCGCCAGAAGAAGGCCAAGGAGCAGAACTAAAACTGCAGCGAGGCGGGGTCGGGTAGCGATTCGGGTTCGGTGTCTATCCACTTGGTTCCTTCCTCAACTAACATTACCGGGATGTCGTCCTTCACCGGGTACTTACGCCGGCACTCCGGATTCTGGCACAAGAGCCAGCCATCCGCGTGCAACTCGACCTTCGTCTTGCAGAAGGGACAGACGAGAATGTCTAGAAGGTCCTTGCTGACCATCTCCTTCGCACTCCTTGCCATACAGGCTCAGTTGGGGCGCATTATAACACGGCGGCAGACGATCACTCATACTCCGGCCTGGCTCGGTGCACCAGGTAGCCGGTGAATCCGGTAACAAGGGCGAAGGCGGCGGTGAAGCCACCGAACACCGCCAGAGGTCCCCAGGCATCTAGTCCCCATCCGGCCAGCACGGTGGGCACCATCGAAACCAGGTTATTGAGCGTCAGCTGCAGGCTGATAACCCGGCCGCGCAGGTAGTCCGGCGGTTCCTCCTGCAGGACGCTCTTGCCCGATATGTAGGCAAGCACAAAGCCGGCGCCGATGATCGCAAACGCGACCAGAAGCCCAGGCACGCCCCAGTCTATCGGGCTCAGCGCCACCGTCATGACCGTCAGCCCCGCGGCGATCAAGGCGTTGCCCCCTACCACCAAGCGGGAGCGCGGCTGCCGGCCACCCTTCGGCGAGATCAGGACCATCAGGCCCAGGCCGGCCCCGACCACCGCCGGCAGCACTAGGAGCGGCTGGTCATACACTGGAATGCCGAAGCGGTTGCTCATCACCACCGGGAACACCGCCACCAGCCCGAGAGCCAGGGCCGACTGGCTCGCGAGCGCGAGGATGGCTACCCCCACGGGAGTGTTGCCGGCGGCGAACACCACTCCCTCTTTGGCGTCGGCCACGACGGAAGCCACATGCCGGAGCCGGGCATAGCGGCTCGGTCGCACCGCCCGCTCACGGGGTGGCGCATCCTTGGCTAGGCGGTACAACGGGATGAGGCTGAGCATGTAGAGCACGCCGGATCCGAAGTAGGACCACTCCGCGCCCAAGAGGCGCACGGACAGCGGCCCCCAGAGAGCGCTACCGAACCCGATGGCCGCCAGGTAGCTCACGTTGAAGAGGGAGTTCGCCGCCAGCAACTCCTCGGAGGTGACCAGGTAAGGGATCAGCGCCGCCTCAGCGGGGAAGTTGAACTGGCCCACCGCCGAGAGGATGAAGTTCACCGCCAGCACGATCGGCACCACCACCTCAACCGGGGCCAGACCCAGATAGAGCGGTGCCGCCATGGCGATCAGGCCGCGGACGAGGTTAGTCACGATGAGCATGGTGCGGCGGCTCACTCGGTCCACCGTCACGCCGCCAACCAGGCCAAACAGCAGCCCCGGCACCACCACCGAGAGGATGGTGAACGCCGTCTGCATACCCGACGAGGTCACCTCGACCACCTTCGCGAGAGACGCGAAGCTGATGGCGAAGGTGGCCGCCAGCGCGGCGAACTGCTGCAGAAGCAGGTAGACGAAGTGGCGCCGACGGATGGCGCCGAAGGCGGGAGTGTCTATGGGGAGGGCACGCAGTAGGCGTGCGATAGCGTTCGGTATAGGGGCTCTGCTCATGCACTCCGCGCCTGGGTGGTCCGGCCGCTCTGATGCCGCCTGGACGGCGACGAGCCCCTAGTTGCACCGTGGGCTCCAGGACAGTATACTCCATTTATCCGTTGGGGGATCGTCTAGCGGTAGGACAGGCGACTCTGGATCGTCTAGCCGAGGTTCGAATCCTCGTCCCCCAGCCTCATTGCGGGCCGGCCTCACAAAAGGCCGGCCTGTTTGCTTCCCGCATCACCGTGCGCCTCCGGGGGCGTCCTCGGACAACGACAAGGAGTGCCTTACCGGCGGGTTCCGTGCTGAACTAAGGTTTCCGGGACGAACTCGCCCGTATGGGCTGGACGCCCTGGCAGATGCTGCTACAATGCGCTACACTAAGCCTACGCCTGAAGCTGACCGAGCGAAGTGTCGCCGCCCCGCGGGGTAGTTGCCAATCGGTCGGCTACAGGTTGGCTCACCAGTCCTCAGGGCAGGCGTATAACTCGCCTGCGGCCGATGATGGAGGTGGATGCCGGTCTACAGCCCCAGACGAAGGATGAGCGGTCTTGGCCTTGCGCCCGTCGGGCTCGGCGGTCCGACGACCGAACGGTTCAGTCATCCTGGCGTCACCTGTTGCCCGCCGGTCTACCTATCCGGGCCGGTTCGCCGGCCAACCTGAGGAGACAGCATGGCAAGCGTAACCTACGAGCACGTGACCAAGCGCTTCGGCGACGTCGTGGCCGTGAACGACCTCAACATCCACGTTGAGGACAAGGAGTTCCTCGTCTTCGTCGGCCCGTCCGGGTGCGGCAAGACCACCTCTCTCCGCCTGCTGGCCGGGCTGGAAGAGGCGGACGAGGGGAACATCTACATTGGTGACCGCCTGGTCAACGACGTCCCACCGAAGGACCGGGACATCGCGATGGTGTTCCAGAGCTACGCTCTCTACCCGCACATGAGCGTCTACGACAACATGGCCTTTGGCCTCAAGCTGCGCAAGACCCCCAAGGCCGAGATCGAGAGGCGCGTGCGCGAGTCCGCTTCCATTCTCGGCATCCAGGAACTGCTTGACCGCAAGCCGAAGCAGCTCTCCGGCGGTCAGCGCCAGCGCGTCGCCGTTGGCCGAGCCATCGTGCGCGACCCGCTCGTCTTCCTCATGGACGAGCCTCTCTCCAACCTGGACGCCAAGCTCCGCGTGCAGACACGTACCGAGCTTACACGGTTGCACCAGCGGCTCGAGGCCACGTTCATCTACGTGACCCACGACCAGACAGAAGCCATGACCATGGGAACTCGCCTCGCCGTCATGCGCGACGGAATCCTGCAACAGATCGACAGCCCGCAGCGGATGTATGACTTCCCCTCCAACACCTTCGTTGCCGGCTTCATCGGCAGCCCGGCGATGAACTTCTTCCCGGCCACTCTGGTGCAGGAAGATGGCGAGCTCTACGTCGACGGCGGCACCTATCGTGTGCAGATCCCGCCGGCTCGCCGCGAGGTCTACACTCCTTACAGCAACCGCGAGGTCATCTTCGGGCTACGGCCGGAGGACATCCACTCGGTGCAGTTCGTTCCGCCGGGAGTGCGCGAGGCGCGTGTACGGGCCAAGGTAGACGTGGTCGAGTTGATGGGCGCCGAGATCTACCTCTACGCCATGAGCGGCAGCAAGCAGTTCATCGCTCGTGTCGACCCGCGCACCAGAGTCGAGCCGGGTGACGAGATGGATCTGGTCTTCAACATGGACCACATGCACATCTTCGATCCGCAGACGGAAATGGCCGTCCGCTAGGGCACCCGCAGACGAAACTCACCGCGAGGGGGATGGGCGATGGCCTGTCCCCCTCGTGCCGCCCGCGCCAGCTACCGTAGGTCGCCGGCGCCGGCCTGCCACCTACCGATGGGAGAACGCACTCGATGGACCACCTTGATCTCATGAAAAGGCTCCACACCCCGGCAGACTCCAAGATTCTGCTCTGGGTCATGGACGGGCTGGGAGGCCTTCCCCTCGAGCCGGGCGGCAAGACCGAACTGGAAGCCGCGGTCACTCCCAACCTGGACCGGCTCGCTCAGGACGCGGTGGGCGGACTCAGTTGCCCGATAGCGACGGGTATCACACCGGGCAGCGGCCCGTCGCACCTGGCGCTCTTCGGCTACGATCCCTTGGCCTGGGACCTCGGCCGGGGCGTGATGGAAGTGCTGGGCATAGACTTCCCACTCCAGGACGCCGATGTGGCCGTGCGTGGCAACTTCTGCACCGTGGACGATGCGGGCCTCATCAGCGACCGGCGGGCCGGTCGGATCTCCACCGACAAGAGTACCGAACTGTGCCGGCTTCTCCAGGAGATCCGCGTCCCCGGCGTGGAAGCGTTCGTGCTTCCCGTTCGTGAACACCGCTTCGCCCTGGTGTTCCGCGGCGCCAGCCTCGACCCGCGCATCGCCGACACTGATCCCCAGGTCGTGGGCAAGGCTCCTTTACCAGTGCGCGCTCTCGCCGACGAGGCAGCGGCAACGGCCGCTCTCGTGACCGCCTGGCTGGAGCAGGCCTACCAGATCCTAGCCCCCCATCACCCGGCCAATAGCCTGCTCCTGCGCGGCTTCAGCCGGGATCCGGGCCTGCCCACAATGTCCGATGTCTATGGGCTCAAGGCGGCCGCCATAGCCAGCTACCCCATGTATCGCGGGCTGGCCAAGCTGGTGGGCATGGACGTGCTGTCCACCGGCCCCACCTTCGCGGACGAGGTGTCCACGCTGGAGGAGCACTGGTCGGAGTACGACTTCTTCTACCTACACCTGAAGTACACCGATAGCCGCGGCGAGGATGGCGACTTCGGCGCCAAGGCTAAGGTGATCGAGGAAGCGGACGCCATGTTGCCGCGTCTGCTGGCCCTCAAGCCCGACGTCCTGATCATCACCGGCGATCATTCCAGCCCGGCCCGACTCAAAGCTCACTCCTGGCATCCGGTGCCGACTCTGCTCTACAGCGCCGTCTGCGGGGTGGACGGGGTGTCGGTGTTCTCGGAGCGGGCCTGTACCACAGGGGCTCTGGGCGTCCTGCCGGCAGTGGACATCATGCCCTTGGCGATGGCGAACGCGGGGAGACTGGCCAAGTTTGGAGCCTGATCACGTTCTTGCTCCCGAGACGAGGCCGAGTTACCGGGTCCGACTGCCAGTTTTCGAGGGCCCGGTATCTCTACTCCTGCACCTCATCGAGGAGCGGGAGTTGGCCATCACCGCCGTCAGCCTGGCGGCAGTGGCGGACCAGTACCTCGAGTACGTCCGCACCCTCGAGGAGCACGATGGCACTGAACTGGCGGCCTTTATCGAGATCGCCGCTCGGCTTCTCCTCATCAAATCGCGGCTCCTTCTGCCGTCCGCCGCTCCGGAAGATGAGGAGGAAGAGGACGCTGCTGCGGCCTTGGTTCGCCGCCTGGAGGAGTACCGCCGCTTCCGTAAGGCAGCGGACTGGCTGGCCGAGCGGCACGGCCTGGGGCTGGAGCTCCATGGTCGGGAGCCTACCTTACCCGCCGAGCCGACGCTCATTCCGCGCCCCAGCTCGCTAGAGCGTCTGCTCGGAGCCCTCGAGCGTGCCCTCAGCATCGCCGAGCCGGAGGCCGAGGATGCCGGCGATGTGGTGAGTCCCGTCGTCGTGTCCCTGCCCCACAAGCTGCGCCTCGTGCTCAAGCGGCTCTGGCGGCAGGGCGTGGTCACCTTCCGCGAGTTGATCGTCGGTGCCAGCGGCCGGTCCGAGGTCGTTGTCACCTTCCTCGCCGTGCTCGAGCTGGTTCGCCGACGGCGTGCCGAAGCCAGTCAGGCCACCCTCTTCGGAGACATCACCGTCACCCGAGCCGTGCCGGGCGAGCCGCCCACTGCCCCCGTTGAGACTCTGGAACAGGTGTGCTAATCTAGGCGCACGAGTTCGCCGCCGAGGGGGTTCGCGTTGCTCCGATTCCTGCACCTGGCCGATCTCCACCTTGGGTACCAGCAGTACGGTCTCCCCGAACGCGCCGTCGACTTCAGCCGGGCCCTCGGGCGTGCCGTGCGGCGGGCACTGGAGGTCAAGCCTGACTTCTGCCTGGTGGCGGGTGACTTCTTCCACCATCGCCAGGTAGACGCCCTGACCCTCCGCCAGGCAATCCTTGCCCTGGAACCACTTCGTGGGGCGGGAATCCCGGTTCTCGCCGTGGCCGGCAATCACGACCTCGGTTGGCGAGACGGGAACGAGAGCTGGCTCACGCTGCTCCATCACCTCGGCCTGCTGACCTATCTCGACCTGGACCCGCGTGCGGAGCAGCTGCTGCCCGGGGTGGGCGCCGAGTCGGGCCCGCTCTACGAGACCGACAACGTCCGAGTGATCGGTCTTCCCTATCTCGGAGCCTCCCTCCCAAGGTTGCTCGATCGGCTGGCGGGCGAACTGAGAGAGCTTCCGCGCAAGTACACCATCCTCATGCTGCACGCCGGCCTGGAAGGAACCATCCCGGGCGTAACCGAGCCGCTGCGGCCGGAGCACCTGGCGGCGCTGGAAGGGCTGGTAGACTACGTCGCCCTCGGTCACCGCCACCGGCCGTTCGCGCGGCCCGAGACTAGCCCGCAGCTCTACAACCCTGGTTCGCTCGAGGCGGCGGCCGCCGATGAGTCGGAAGAGCCGGGGGGCTGGTTCCTGGCCGAGGTGGAGCCGGATGAGTCGGGCGGCTGGCGACAGTCGGTGACGCACTCCGTCTGCCCGCGTCGCCCTTTCCACCGCCTCAGGATCGACTGCACTCTCCTCCACACTCCGGGCGACTTGCGCCACCAGCTGCAAACTCACCTGGCCGACCTACCTCCGGCCGGAAAGCGCCGCCCCATTGTGGAGCTTCGGCTGGTAGGCACCCTGCTATTCAGCCCGGCCGCGCTCGACCTCGATGAGCTTACAGCCGACATCGAGGAAGCCGCCCAGCCCCTGAAGGTGCTCGTGCGTAACCAGGCCGCCGCGGGCCAGGGTCCCACCGCGCCCGGCGAGGGCCTGACTCGCGCCGCCCTGGAGCAGGAGGTGCTGCTCCAGGCTATCACCCAAGATCATCGCTACCGCCACCGGGCGGGCGAGCTGGCGGGACTGGCCGCGGAGGTGAAGCAGATGTCCCTGGCGGGAGCCGCCGAGGCAGAGATCTTCGACCACGTGGCTCAGGCGGTGGAGGAAGCCGATGAGTGAGCCCCGGCTTCTCATCACCAGGCTGTACCTCCAGAGCATCAAGTCCTACCGGGAGGCCGACATCGCGCTGCCCGCCGGGACCATCGCCATCTGCGGCACGAACGGGGCGGGCAAGTCCACCCTGATCGAGGCCATCGGCTTCGCCCTCTTCGGTTCCCAGCGGGTTCGCCAAGAGCAGCTCATCCGCGAGGGCGAGGCCCACGGGCGCATCGAGATCGGGTTCGTCTCCGGGCTGGACGGTCTGTCCTACGCGGTGACCCGCGAACTGCGCCGCTCCGGCGCTGCCACTGCCCGCCTATACAGCGACGCCCATGGCTTCAACGTGGCCGAGGGAGTTCGCGACGTTCAGGCGGAGACCGCCCAGCACCTCGGTATCCGAAGCGGTATGAGCCTGGACACGCTGTTCGACGGCGTGATCGGAGTGCCGCAGGGCCAACTTACCGGCGACTTCCTTCTCACGCCCGCCCCGCGCCGGACCCGCTTCGAAGAGCTACTTGCCCTCCAGGAGTTCAACGTCGCCTACCAGCGCCTGTCTGGCCCGCTGGCTTTCGGGCGCGATCGTCTCGCCACCGCCCGCGGTCGCCTGGCGGCGCTGGCGGACCGTGTTGCGGCCGCTCAGGGAGTGCGAGGCGAGCTGCTGGAGTTGCAGGCGCGCTTGGGGGAGCGGCAGCGGCAATCCGTCGCCCTTCAGAGGCAGCTGGCCGAAGCCACGAGCCATCGCGAGCGCCTGGACGCGGCAGAGGCCAGGCTGCAGACGGCGCGGCGGCGCCTCTCGGAAGCCGGCCTGGCCCGCCGACTGGCCGAGCAGCGAGAGCAGGAGGCGAAGCGCCGCTGGCAGGAGGCAGACGCGGCGGGTACCGAGGCGGCGGAGACCCGCGACGGGCACGACCGCTACCTGGAACTCGATGCGTCGGCGCGGGAACTGGAAACCGCGCGAAGGAAGCGCGACGTTACCGCCCGCGAACTGAGCGAGGTAGTTGCCGGCCTGGCCGGCCTGCAGTCCACCACCGAAAGCCTCGAACAGAGGCTGGCCGTCGCCGCCGATGCGCGCCGTGAGGCGGAGCGGCTCCGACCCGAGGCGGAGCAGCAGGCCGCTCTGGAACTCGCCCTCTCCGAGGCTCGCGACCGGCTGACGCTGCGCTCCGAACTGGAGTCGCAGCTGGCGGCCCGCACTAAGGCGGGTACCTCCTTGGCCGAGCGGCTCGAGCAGTTGGCGGTCGGAGCCGCCGGGATCGATGCCGCCGAACGGGCCATCCAGGAGACCGAGGCTCACCTCGAGGAGACGCGTAGTGAGAGCTCCGGGCTCACCGCTGCCCTAGAGGCCGAGACCGCCGAAATCGAGGCCCGCCGCCAGGCCGAAGAGGCCGTCCGTCGCGGAGAGACGTCCGCCTGTCCCGTGTGCCGTCGCCCCTTCGTCGAGGGGGACGCCGAGGGATTCCTGCAGCACTTGCGCGAGGAGATGGCGGAGCACCAGCGCACCTTCGAGGGTATGCGCCGTCGTGACCGCGAGTTGCGGAGCCTTCTGTCCCAACGGAGGCAGGCCGTCGAGGAAGCGCAACGGGCGCTGCTCCAGGCCCGCGCCGATGCCGCCGCGCTGGACACCGGGCGGAGCCAGCAGGCAGAAGCTAACCGCGAGCTCGAGTCCCTCAGGACCCGCCTCTCAGAGCTGGAAGGCGTCCAGGCCGAGGCCGTCGCGCTGACGTCGCGGCTCAAGGCCCTCGGCGACCCACGGGGACTTCTCCGCGTGGCTGAGTCCGGTGCTGCCCAGCATGACCGGCTCGCGGCCGAGCTGGCGACCGTTAGGAGCCGCATGGAGGCCGCGGGCTCTCGGCGCGAGGCGCTCGAGGCCCAGGTTCGCCCCTTCGCCGAGCTAGATCGTCAGCTGGCGGAGGCCGTCGAGGCTCGTGACGAGTGCCGCGCCGCCTTCGACGCGCACCGGCGGTTCGCTCCTCTGGCCGCTGAGATCGAGGATCGGCTCGCCGAACTTGAGAAGCGCCGGATTGCCACCCGCGAGCACCTCGCCGATCTCGTGGCCGCCCAGGACGAGCTGGCCGCCGCCGAAGAGGCCCACGACAAGGCTCGTCACGCCGAAGCTCGCCGCCGTGAACACGAGTTGGACCTCGAGTTGACCCGCGTCCAGGCCGACCTCGACGAGACCGATCGTCGCCTCGGTGAAGCCGGGGCCCGGCTTGCCGAGCTCGAGCGGCTGGAGGAGGAGCAGCAACGCCTATCCCAGTCGTCTGCTCGCGATCAGCGGGGAACTGAATTGCTCGCTTTCCTGCGCGATACCATACGCGGAGCCGGACCCGAGATCGCCCGCCTCGTGCTCGCGCGCGTGTCCCAGGCGGCGACGGTCACCTATAGCGAACTGATGGCCGACCATGCCTCTACCCTTGTCTGGGGTAACGACTACGGCATCACCGTTGAGCGTGCGGGCCAGATCCGCGACTTCATCCAGCTCTCCGGCGGCGAGCAGGTGGCCGCCGCCCTAGCTGTGCGGTTGGCCCTGCTGCGAGAGGTTTCCGAGCTCCGGATCGCCTTCTTCGACGAGCCCACGATCAACCTCGACGAGCACCGTCGCCGCGGGCTGGCAGACCAGATGCGCTCCATCCGGGATCTCGATCAGCTCTTCGTCATCAGCCACGACGACTCGCTGGAGAGCGTCACCGACAACGTCATCCGAGTCCGCAAGGAAGACGGCCAAAGCCTTGTGGAGCCGGCCTGATGCTCAGCCCCGCTCGACTGTCTCAGGCCCTTGAAGCTCACCGTCCTCACCTCCGCGCCGCCCTCAGCGAGCGACGCGGCAAGATAGCCGCCGCGGCCCAGGCGCTGGCCCGCCTCGCCGACCTGGGCCTCGAAGACGTCTATGAGGCGTTACGCGAACAGCAGTCACCCGGGGCCCTCCCCACGGCGGAGCACGACCGCCACCCAGCGCAGGTGGTGCCCTTCCCGCACTCCTTCGATGGGCACCGGCCGGCGCGGCGCTGGGCCGCCCGCACGCTCGCCGGTCAGACCACGGTTGCGGTGGACGGATCACAGCTATCCCTGGCCGATGACCTGGACCCGCCCATCGCCGCCGCGCAGGTGGGCTGGTTCATCAACCCGCACCTTCCGCCGGCCCGCCACGAGAAGGACGTGCATCTGGAGATCCTCACCGACGACGAGGCGGGCGAGCGCGTCGAGGTGCGACGGTTTGAGCTCGAGGTCGAACGGCTCCTAGACTTTATGCGCCGCCTCTCCAGCCAACGTCCGGCACCCGTCTGCTTCGTCGACGATCCGCTCGTCATCCCCTTCGCGGCCGAGCGTGGCCCCGGCCGGGCCGCCGCGTATATGGCCGGAATGTCCGCGCTGCTTGAAGCCTCCGAGACACTTCGCGTACCGCTAGTGGGCTACACCGCCGACCCCTCGGCGCGCGACTTGGGCTGGATGCTGCACGCCCTCGGGCTGCTGCCCGAGCCGCCGCGCACGCCGGACGCCTCCGGCCTGGCGCCGCTGCTGGAGCACTGGGGCGATCGCAGCTGTCTGTACCTCTGTGCCCGTCGCTCACCGCATCTCCAGGAGTACCGGCGCGCCGATGGCTCCTCCCTTGCCGACCAGATCGCTTTCTGCTACCTGCGCGTCAGCGGCACCGGCCGGCCGGCCCGCCTAGAGGTGCCCCGCTGGCTGGCCGAGTCTCCCACTGAGTTGGATCGAGTGCTGGACATCGTGCGGGCGGAGTGCATTGCCGGTCTCGGCTACCCTTACGCGTTGGAAGCCGCTCACGACGCTGCCGTCATCTCGGCGGGCGACCGGGCTCGCTTCGCGCGCGCCTTCGCTGGCCTGTGCAGCGATCTGGGCCTGCCCCTGTCAGCCACCACCAAGGCCGAAAGCAAGCGGCGACGTTCTAGAGGAGCGTGAGAATGAAGTTAGGCAAGATCGTAGCCTCCGACTCCCACCTGCAGTACCGTTGCCGCATCTACGCGCCCGGTGAGACAGAGAGCCCTCCCGCGCCCAGTGACTACGCCCTGGGGACGTTCGTGAGCCTGGTCACCGGCAGCGACACCGCCATGGTGGGGGTGATATGCGATACGGTGCTGCAGAACCCCGAGTTCGGCGTCTATGGTCCGCGCCTCAGCACCGGGGACGAGACGGTCGTGTTCAGTCCTGACTACGTGGACGAGGCCTGCACCCTGGTGACGATCGTTGCCTTGGGGCACATGGAGGGAGGCAAGTACAGCCACGACGCCTCGCCCATCGCGCCCCCGGTCAACTGCGAGGTGAGCTCCCTGCCGGTGGAAGAGGTGCGCGCCTTCCACCTCGGGCCCGCCGGACTACGGCTCGCTTACGTCCCCCTGCTGCTCGGCCTGACCCGCACGTCGCCGGCCTACTCGCAGGCCCTGCTGAGGCTGCTCGCCGGCCTCAAGGAGCTCTTCCCCGATGGTGAGGCCCACACCCGGCTATGCCTGCTCTCACAGAGCCTCTCCTGGCGGCTGCGTGTCGAGAGCCTGGCCTGAGCATGGAGAAGACTATGCCGCGAGCGGAGCACTGCGTCGGACTGGCCAAGGGGCCGGGCGACAAGCCTCACCAGTTCACCTTCATCAGTCCGGACCACGCCGACGAGTTGCCGGTGGGCGAGTACATCTACTACTCGCTCGGGCGGGGCAGCGACATCCTGCAGGTCGTCTGCCGCATCGAGGCGCGCGTTGAGGCACGAAACTACCCCGACGCTCTCCTAGCGCACCCCGAGGTCAGCCCCATCGACATGGCCGCCCTGCTCGGCTATTCGGAGCCGGACAATGAGCTCTTCGTCATCACGGCCGGCGTCCTCGGCCACTACGACCGCTCCGTCGGAGACTTCGTCAATCCGCGCCGGCTCCCCCGCGTCGGGCACCCCATCTACCGGGCGCCGGCCGAGCTTCTGCAGGCAGTCCTCAACCGCAAGAAGATGGATGAGCCCGGCGGCGCCCATATCGGCAGCCTGCTGAGTCGCCCACCGGATGAGGTCCCCATCGTCCTAGACGCAGCCCGCTTCACCTCCACGCACATGGCCATCATCGCCGGCACTGGCAGTGGCAAGTCATACCTAGCCGCCGTGATCGTGGAGGAGCTCCTGCGCCCCACCAATCGGGCCAGCGTGCTCATCATCGACCCGCACGGTGAGTACGACTCGCTGGCCGAGCTCAGCAACCTCGACCAATTCCAGGCCCCCGCTTCAGACGACATGATCGAGTATCGCGCGGCGGCCAAGGTGCTCTCCCCAGACAAAGTCAAGGTGGCGTACCGAAGCCTGGAGCTGGACGACCTGCGCTACCTCCTCGGGCGGGACCTCACGGCCAAGCAGTCCTATGCCCTCGGCATGGCCTATCGGGCCGCCATGCGGGCCACCAGAGACAAGTGGACCCTGACTGACCTCAAGAACGAGCTGGCGAACTGGGCCCATCGAGCCGCAAACGCCCCCGACGAAGCCGGTGGCGGGGCCGCCGACGTGGACTCCAACGCCCAGCAGACGGCCGCCGCCCTGAGCTGGCGCCTGGACAACGTCCTCGGGCGGAGCGAGAGTCGCATCTTCGACGATCACCTCGATCTTGCTCTATCGGACCTGTTCGCACCGGGCCAGTGCACGGTGCTCCAGCTCAGTCAGGTGGCGGAGCGCGAACAGCAGGTGGTGGTGGCGACCATTCTCCGGCGGCTCTACAAGGCCCGCCTAGCCACCGAGCAGCGCCTGGCCGCGCCCGGGCAGCCCAACTACCTGCCCTACCCCGCCTTCGTGATTCTGGAGGAGGCGCACAACTTCGCACCCGCCTCCGCCGACCTCGTCACCAGCGACCAGCTGAAGCGCATCCTCAGCGAGGGCCGCAAGTTCGGCGTCGGCGTGTGCCTCATCAGCCAACGCCCCGGCCGCCTTGACCCCGACGTGCTCTCGCAGTGCATGACCCAAGTGCTTCTGCGCATCACCAACGAGGTGGATCAGGCGCGGGTAGCGCAGAGCGTCGAGAGCGTCGGCCGCTCGCTCATGGACGAGTTGCCGGGCCTATCCAAGGGGCAGGCCATCGTCGCCGGAATGGCGGTCAACACGCCGGTCCTGGTTCGGGTGCGATCCCGCTTCACCCGCCACCAGGCTCAGGATCCCGATGCCCCCGCACGGTGGCGCGCCCACTTCGACGCTCGCCAGGAGAGACGCCGTCAGCGCGATGAGGCCCTGCCCGGCCGGCGCCCGCCGCCGACGACGGAGGAACTGGAAGCGCAGATATTCGGTCCCGAGGAGGATGAATGACCGGGCTTAGCTTCTTCGACTGCAACGTCTCCTACGGTCGGCCCTCGGTACCCTCTCCGCGGCAGGCGGTTGGCCCCGACGAACTGCTGCGGGAGATGGACTGGTGTGGCGTGGGTGAGGCACTGGTGACGAATGCCCACCAGCGTCACGACGACGCCGTCACCGGGAACCGTCTGGTGGTGGAGGAGTGTGCCAAGCGCGACCGGCTGCATCCGGCCTGGGTGCTCATGCCTCACCAGACGGGCGAGTTCCCCACCCCAGACGAACTCCCAGCTGTTCTGGCGCGGGACGGCGTGCGCGCCCTCTGGGCCTTCCCCTCGCGGATCCGCTACCTGCTGGACGCCAACACCTTCGGGCCCACCTTCGAGGTCCTCTCGGCGCTGCACGTGCCGCTGCTGCTGTCTCTCGGCGAGTCATCGGGACGTCTCTCCGGCTGGGACCTGGTCGGCGCTCTGCTGTCGGAGTACCCCCGCCTCACCATAGTCGCCGCCGATCAGGACTGCTGGGGACAAGACCGCTACTTCCGACCCCTGGTTGAGCGGTACCCCAACCTCTACTTTGACGTGGCCGACTTTGAGTTGGCCGGCGGCTACGAGTCCTACTGCTCTCGCTACGGTCCGGACCGGATGCTCTTCGCCACCGGCTTCCCCGGCCTCTGCATGGGCGGCCCCGTGCTCACCCTAGTGCACGCCAACATCCGCGCGGAGGACAAGGCGGCCATCGCCGGGGGTAACCTGCGGCGACTGCTCTCGGAGGTGAAACTATGACCACGCCCACGGCAGCCCGCACGTCCGCCATCGCCGCCGAGTTCGTCGAGACCGGCCGGTGCGCCACTCTCCCCGTCATTGACGCCCATGCCCACTACGGCCCCTTCCAGGGCATCTACTTCCCCAAGCCCGAGACCGAGGGCATGCTAGACATCATGAACCGCGCCGGCGTCCAGACCAGCATCTGCTCCGCCCACAGTGCGCTGCGGGACCCTCGCGAGGGCAATCCGCTGGTGGTCGAGGCGGCACGCCGTCACCCAGGCCGCTTCCTAGCCTACCTGGCCGTCAATCCCAACTACCCCGATGAGCTGGAGGAGGCTGTCGCCGCGCTCTCAGAAAGAGACCCAGCAGTCGTGGGCATCAAGCTTCACCCCTCGTGGCACCGTTACCCACTAAGTGGACCGGCGCACGCCCCCGCCTTCGCCTTCGCCGACACGCACTCCTTGCCCGTCCTCAGCCACACCTGGGGCAACACGCCCACCTGCGGCCCGGAAGAGGTGCGGCGCGTAGCGGAGCGGTACCCCAACGCGCCCCTGCTCATGGGACACTCCTGCTTCGGCCAGTTCGACGAGGCTATGGCCCTGGCACGCGACTTCCCCAATGTCTACCTAGAGCTGACCGCCGCCTACCGGGTGAGCGGGCTTATCGAGCGCATGGTCGGCACAGTGGGCGCCGAGAAGGTGCTCTTCGGGTCCGACCTGCCCTGGTTCGACCAGCTCTACGGCATCGGCTGTGTGGTCTTCTCCCACATCACCGATGATGACCGCCGCCTCATCCTGCGGGACAACGCCGTCCGCCTCTTCGGGCTCGCGAACTGAACCAGGACGCCGGGTCCCCAGCCAGGGCCCGGCGCCATGCCTCGCGTCTCACCCCGACGCTAGGGCTCGAACACGACCATCTGGTGGCCGCGGACTTCCGGTACCACCACAGTCGTGACACCGTCAGCGTGGCGCCAGTGGAGCGGTTGCTCGCCCGGCGCCAGGTAGACACGCGACGGGTGCTCCTCCGTCCTGACGTGAAGAGTGACGTCCTGAAGGGGAACGACGTCCTCGATTATGTCGATATCGGGCGTGCGCCGTTCGGCCACATAGTGCAAGAGGTGGCACACCAGTCGTTCCCCTTGCCGCATCAGCGTGACCTGCCCCGCTGAGGGCAGGGCGGCCCGCACCAGCCGTTCCGGAGCCAGCAAGTCCAGGCAGGCCTCGATGATCCGGCGGTAGACTCGGTTGCCGTGCCGGCGGTAGGCGGCAAAGATCGGGCTGGCGATGTACACCGCCCGGCCCTGCCGGCTCACCGCCGCGAAGGCAGTGCGGGCGTCTGGTGCCGTCTGGCGGTGGGAGGAGAAGTGCTCCCAGGTGCGGTCGAAGTAGGGCCGAACCACCCAGGCGAGCACCTCGGCCTCCGGCAGCGCCGTCACCAGCGCCGGGGGTTCGTACATCACGTGGGTCATGTCCTCCAGGCCGAGGCCAGGCTCCGCCTCGATGTAGTGCGTGCCAAAGTCGGCCGGCTCGGCGATGCTCACGCCCAACAACTCAGCCATAGTGCCATCGTTCCCCTGCAGAGCCGAGGCACCGGAGACGAGAAGGCTCCCTCCGCTCTCCACGTAGTCCCGCAGGCGTCGGACCATGGAAGCGTCCACTGAGCAGCGATCGGGCAGAACCAGCACTGGGTAGCCGGTCCAGTCGGCCGCCTCGTCCACAAACTGGAACTGGCGCTGGCTCTGAAGCAGCGCCTGGGTCGCCCCCTCCTCCGCAGTCAGATCGGCTTCGCGCTCCCAGCCTTCAACGGTCACGAGCACGCCCACCTCGGGAACCGCCTCAGCACTGCGACACCACGGCTCCTTCGCCTCGACCGAGCGGAACACCCGGCCGATCAGCTCATAGGCGGGACGTTCCAGCGCTCCCCGCGGGTGTAGTTGGTCGCCGATGGAGCAGCTCGCGCCGGTCGCCAGCATGGAGAAGACCTCGTACTCCAGCGCTGCCTCATTCTTGAGCCCACCGAAGTCAGCCCAAGACTTGTGGAAGCGCGCCGTCATCCCCAGATAGGGAACCCCGAGCGTCTGCACGTAGCGCGAGAAGAGCGGGTAGTGCAGGTAGCCCCACTGCCCCGACGGCAGGGACTCGATCTCGACGTGCGTCATGAAGGGCAACTCGGACCGCCAGCCCGACTCGACGTCGCGTGCCAGCCGCAGGCGAGAGTTGTAGAACACCTTGAGGCCCGGTCGGTGTCGCCATACTGCCTCACTGAGTCGCTCCATGGCCCGCCGCGCCACGAGCATTCCGTAGCGGCGCAAGTGTTCGGCGTTCTGTGGGTTCAGCGCCTGAGCGCGCATACCGTCGAGGCAGTAGCGGCAGGTGCAGCCGGGTGAGTTCACCATGATGATGTCGAAGAAAATGCCGTCCGCCTGGTACCGCCGGACGACCTCCTCCGTCTGCGCCACAACGTAGTCCAGGTACGGGCTGTTCATGCACAGCCACTTCCATCCGGCGGTGAAGGGTGGAATGACCCCGGCACGCCCCTCCGGTGTGATCTGCAGCCACTCCGGGTGCTCGTGGGCCATGTGCTCGTCCCACACCACCGAGATGTAGATGGGCGTGTGAATGCCGCGGCTGTGGCAGGCCGCCACCATCTCCCCCAACAGGTCGCGCTCCAGGTGCGGGTGCCGCACGCCGACCTCGGTAGGGTAGTAGGACATCCCGTGGTGGCACTTGGCGAAGACGGTCACCGACTCTACCCGTGCCTCCTCCAGTTGCGAGGAGAAGGCCTCCGGATCGAAGTCGCGCCCGACGCCGTCGATGAGGCGAGAGGTGTGGAAGTCCAGATGGACCTGGCGGAAAGGCAGCTCGGCCATGCCGGCGACCCCCTAAGCGAGAGTGGACGCCTTATAGCATGGCCGAGTCGCTATCTCAAGGACGTGCGGACCGGGCGACTACTCGATCAGCTTGTGCCCGCAGTTGCTGCAGAAACGCGCATCTGCCCTGTTCATGGTCTCGCAGTTGGGGCACTTCACGTTACCCAGCGCCGAGCCGCAGTTGCTGCAGAACTTGGCGTCGGCCGAATTCACCGTACCGCACTTGGGGCACGGCGACCCTGCCGGGGCCGCTGCCTGGGGGGCCTGCTGTTGGCCGCCGCCACTCATGGCCGCTCCCAGCTCGCGGGCAACCATGGCACCCAAGCCCAGGCCGGCACCGACACCCACGCCTGCACCCGCCAATCCGGCCACGTCACCGCCTCCGCCACCACCACCCTGGGTGGAGCTCCCGATGGCCTGCGCCGCCTTGAACTGCAGGTACTGCTGCATGTTGCCGATGGCGCCCATGGCGGCACGCTCGTCGATGGCCTTGGACGTCTCCTCGGTGGGGGTGATGGATCCGACATACATCCCCTTCAGCTCGAGGCCGAGAGCCTTGAAGTCGTCGAGCAGCCGCGCCCGTAACGCACCGGCCAGCTCGTCGAACAGGGCGGGGAGGTCGAAGATGGAGCTGGCGACCTCGCCCAGGACGTCGGTGAGCCGGCTGACTACCATGCCACGCATGTAGTTGCCGATCTGGCTGGTCGTGTAGAGCCCCTGCGTGCCCACGATCTTGTTCACGAACATCTGAGGGTCCGTCACCGCCACGGCGTAGCTGCCGAAGGCGCGGAGACGGACTATGCCCAGCTCCTTATCTCGCAGCGCGATGGGTTGTTCTGTACCCCATTTCAGGTCGATGAAGTCCCGCCGGCTGACGAAGTACACCTCGGCCGTGAACGGGCTGCGCCCGCCGAAGGGAATGTTGATCAGGCTCGCCAACAACGGGATGTTGGCGGTAGTGATGGTGTGTCGCCCGGGACCGAAGACGTCGAGAGCCTTGCCGTCTCGGAAGAAGACGGCCGACTGGCTCTCTCGCACGATCAGCTGCGAGCCGAGCCGGAAGTCGCCCGCTCCGTACTCCGGCACGCGGCGGACCATGTCGGTCCCGCCCTCGTCCATGAACTCAATGACATCGAACACTCTAGCCATGTCTGCCTCCGCTGCTCCGCTCGCTTCCTCGTGGTTCTCGCTGCCCTAACCCGTTACCGGACGGTCGAGACTAGCTCACCGCCATGATAGCGTCGCGCCTCGCATCCCAGATCCGCCGCAGGTCGCTGATCACTTCCAGGAGCTTATCCGACGCCTCGCGCACCGCCGTGGCGTCCCCGACCGCGGACTGGACTGCGCCCACGGCCGCCTCGAGCACCGGCAGCTGATCCAGCAGAGCGGAATCATGGTCGTAGAGGGCACCTAATTCCTCTTCCCTTATGTTGATGGACGCGAAGAGGCCGGCGTACCCGTAGGTCGCCGTGCGCACGGTGTCGGCCAGCGTTTCAAGTCTACGCACGGCCAGGTCGATGTCGCCCAACAGAAGCAGGCCACCCCCGCGCGACAACTGGCGCTGTACCTCGAGCAGTCGATCCTTCTCCTGGGAGAACTTGCCGCTGATCTCGCCGCGCAGAAGCTTGTCGGCCTCACGGGACAACTCCCGGTCCTTGTAGCCTCTGTACCCCGGGATCCTCCCTATAAGCCGTTCCAGGCTGCCCTTGTCGCTGTCGATCCGGTCTCTGTAGTCCATGCTAACCCTCCCCACTAGGCCTTCATGAAGATCTCTGAGCCACAGAACGGGCACTCCACCACGCCCTTTCCGGCGAGTTGCAGCGATCCGCCGCAGTTCGGGCACTTATCGCTGGGCATGTCCGCTGCCTGCCGGCTGTAGAGCATGCCCTTCTCCCAGTTCACGTAGCCGGTGAAGAGACCCTTTCCCACCAGGTCATATACGTACTTGCGCAGTATGTCACGCGTGACCTGCAGCTCCAGGGTGGCGGATGGAATGTCCACCTGCCCGCGGGTCATCACCATGTTGAGGAGCTGACGCTCCTTCGCCACCTCGGCCATGGCGGACTCTTCCTGGCGGCCCTTCACCAGCAACCATCCTCCGATGGCGACCAGGGGCAGCGTTCCAAACACGAACGCACCGCCGACTCCAAGCATCGGGGCAGCGAGGCCCTCGTACTTCCCGTCGGCCACGCCCGCGACCACCCAGAGGGCAACGATGATGAGTAGAGCCGCGCCGGCTCCAATGAGTATGAGCCCGAGAACCTTCCCGCTGTTTCGCATTGTCGGCTACCCTCCCTAGCGAGCTCCGGAACCGCCGCCGCCACCACCGCCGCCGCTGAACCCGCCGCCACCGCCACTCCAGCCACCACCGCCCCCGCCGCCACCGGTACTGCGCGGCTGGCTGGTCATGGTGTTCGCTGCCGAGTTCAGCATTGACTGGAGGCCGTTGCTCATGCTCTGAATCGACGCCGACATGCCGTCGCTCATCCCCTGCAGCGAGGGCATGCTCATGCCGCCACCGGCCGGCATGTTGGAGATGGGGGTCCCTCCCATCGTCGTGGTGGAGGTCGGCGTCGTAGGCCCCGCATACGGGCGTGGGATGATCACCGGCTGATAGGGCTGGTACCAGGTGGGCGCCGGCGCCTGTACCTGGCTGAACTTGTTAAGGAAGTCCTTCTCTACGCCCAGAGCGATTGCGTAGGGAAGGTACTTCTCGAAGATGTCGGCGCGCTCCTGAAGGTCCTCGAAGCGGTCGATATCCTGGAGATAGCGCTTGAAGGCCTCCCAGCCGGCCGCCTCGTTGGCACCTTTCTCAGTCTTGCTGGGCATGGCCGAGCCGATGATGACCAGCAGTAGGAAGGGGGCGCCCAGCCCCAGAGGTACGCAGAAGAAGGTGCCGGCGTATCGCGACAGAGCGGCGGAGAAGCACACGAAGAGAAAGACATCGAGCACCAACCCCACGGTCCCGATCGCGATCCAGCGCGAACGAGTCTGGTCCGGGTTGCCGCGGAAGAACTCACGCTCAGTGAGGTCCTCGTACATCTTGGCAGAGATCTTGGGAATGGATGAGTAGAAGCGATTCTTGAGTAGCGAGAGCCGCACCTCCTCGCTCTTGCCAAACACCGCCGCCAGCAGTGCCTTCTCGTAGTCGCTTACGCTGTGGGATCCGGGTAGCCGCCGGTAGACGAAGTCCTTCTTCGTCCCGATCCCAAGTAGCCCGGGTTCCTGCGTCTCCTCCATAGTCAGGACGCCCCGCCGGCCCAGGTCGACTATGGTAGCCAGGATATCCTGGACGTCGACCTTCTCATCGACCAACGCGCCGGCCAGTCCGGGGGGCGTGTCCGACGGGGGCTCAGAGATGTACTCTGCCACCACACCGACAGGATGGTCGCGTCCCCTGGTGTACCAGAGCGCCACCACGCCGCCGATCCCGCCCACCAGGATCAGGATCGACACACCGAGTATCAGTAGCTCGACCGTCGGCTTAGTGTTCTCATCGTACTCGCGCTGCCGGTCTTCCTGTACCTGCCAACCGCTCGGCGCCGCGTTGACCACCCCATGTGGGAACTGCACGCGAAGCACCACTGGTCGGTACCCGGGTAGGCCCGACACCTGCGCCTGCAGCGTCCGCCCATCCACCTGGGCTAGCGGGATATCGCCCGGATCTACGGCGGCCTGCAGCGACTCCAGCGGCACCGCTTGTGGCAGATGAACGGTGATGATGCCGGAGTCGATACGTCCAGCACGATCGCCGGCGTAGAAGTTCCAGTAGAACTGGTCGCCCTCGTCGTAGATCCGTAAACCACCGATCACTCGGTAGCGCAGCGTGAAGGTGCGCTCCGCGTTGGCCGTGGGCGGGAAAGACCACAGGACCTCGAACTGCTCCCCCTGGCTGACCTGGAAACTGCCGACGCGCTCGTCATTGGTGCGGATGTAGGGTTGAAGGCCCTCGAAGACCTCCACGTCCCGCACGTCGTCCAGCCGGTCCATGTCGAAGGAGTAGTACCCCTGGCTGAAGCTGCCCGAGTCGAACGAAAAGCCCATGGTGACTTCGAACAGCATGTCGCCATTGTCGAGGATATCGACCGTGTAGTCGTACTGCGTCCAGTGAAAGGACTTGCCGGACTGGGCTGCTGCGGGGAGAACCTGGGCAGAGATGACCAGTGCCAGAACGATGATGACTGACAGCCCGACCGCACCTGTCCTTCGACGTAGCCTCGATCCCATCCTTGCACTCCTCTACGACGGGCTAGCCGCATCACTATAGCACAATCACGCCTCAGTGCCATTCCTTCGGGCCGTCGCTCGCACAAACGCAAGCGGCGAGCCAGAATCGACTCGCCGCCAGTACTCACACAAGTTGAACCCGTGAGCTAACGCTTGGTGTACTGAGGAGCCTTGCGCGCCCTCTTGAGGCCCGCCTTCTTACGCTCCTTCTCGCGTGCGTCACGAGTAAGATATCCGCCTTTCCGAAGCACCGGGCGCAAGTCCGGATCGAATGCCAGCAGAGCGCGCGCGATGCCGTGCCGCACGGCGTCAACCTGGCCGGTGATGCCGCCACCAACCACCTTCACGACAACATCGAAGCTGTCGCGCATGTTGGTGGTCACCAGGGGCTCCAGCAGCGTGGCTATGTCGCCTTCGCGCGGGAAGTACTCCTGACCGGACTTGCCGTTCACCACCACCGTGCCCTGACCCGGATACAACCGGACCCGAGCGCTGGAGGTCTTCCTACGGCCGGTGCCGAAGTGATATGCCTGTTCCGCCATCAACTACCCTCCCGTTGCTCGTACCCGGCCCTAGAGCTCTAGGGGCTCCGGGGTCTGTGCCTGATGCGGGTGGCTCTCGCCCGCATAAACCTTAAGCTTCTTCAGTTGCTGCTTGCCCACCGTGTTCTTGGGAAGCATGCCCTTCACAGCGTGCTGAATGACCCGCTCCGGGAACCGCCGGAGCTGATCGCGGAGGCTGATGCTCCGGAGACCGCCGGGGTATAGGCTATGGCGATAGTAGCGCTTCTGATCCAGCTTGCGCCCGGTGACGTTGACCTTGTCCGCGTTCACCACAATCACGAAGTCCCCTACGTCCATGTGGGCGGCGTAGGTGGGCTTACGTTTGCCCGTCAGCACCTTCGCGATTTCGCTAGCGAGCCGCCCCAGAGTCTTGCCCTGAGCGTCCACCACGTACCACCGCCGCTCTATGTCCTTCGGGGTAGGGGTAAAGGTCCTCACTTCCGAACTCCTCTTGCCAATGTGACGTCGGTCCCTGCGACCAACGGCTCGCTGCTCCACCACCGCCCGGTACCAAGACCGAGTCGCTCCCTGCCGTAGGCTACTCCTTCCAGAGTGAGCCCCTGAGCCGGTAAGGCCGGCCCAACCGCGTTGTTCTGCGGGTCATCCACCGCGCTCGCCGCCTCGCGCCAGTCCGTTCTGCCGCGTCCGACATCAACCAGCGTACCGACCAGCCGGCGCACCATGCGCCTCAGGAAGGCATCGCCCTCTACCACCACATCCAAGGCGTCGTCCCGCACTTCCAGGTCCAGCCGAGTCAGGGTCCGAACGGTGCTCGTTCCCTGTGGTGGCCGCCCGAAGGCACCGAAGTCATGCTGCCCGCGGTATCTCTCCGCCGCCTTCCTCATCGGCTCCGGGTCGATCTCGGCGCCCACCCGGAAGGCGTAACGCTCTCGCAGCGGCGCCCGTACCCTCGCCAGGAGCAGCCGGTACCGGTACCGCCTCGCCTCCGCCCAGTGGCGGGGGCTGAACCCTGCCGGCACCACCGCTGCCGCCTTCGCGGCGACATCCCCAGGCATCAGCCCTGACAGGGCTGCCGCCAACTCCGCCGGATCGCGCTCTCGCCCTAGGTCGAACCCGACCACCTGGCCCTGGGCGTGGACCCCGGCGTCGGTCCGGCCGGCGAACACCGTACGTACCGGTGCTCCGTCCAACCGCTCGAGCGCCGCTTCTACTTCGCCCTGTACGGTCCGCTGCAGACGCTGGACCTGTGAGCCGTGGAACTGCGTGCCGTCATACTCCAGCACCACGAGGTAGCGACGCAACGAGAGAGCCTCGCCATCCCCTAGTCTACCAACTCCAGAAACACCATCTCAGCGCCGTCGCCCGGTCGCTGTCCAAGGCGGAGGATCCGTGTGTAGCCCCCTTGGCGGGACGCGAAGCGATCGGCGAACTCGCCGTCGCGGAAGAGCTTCTGAGCGACGGACTCGTCGGTGAGAATGGCCGACACCTGCCGGCGAGCGCTCAGATCGCCGCGCTTTGCCAAAGTCACCAGCCGGTCAGCGTCGCCCTTGATGGCCTTAGCCTTAGCCTCGGTCGTGCGAATGCGCTCGTGGCGGAATAGCTCGGTAAGCAGTATGCGGAAGAGCGCCTGACGCTGGTCCTTGCTACGACCTAGCCGGCGACCGCTGACTCTATGCCTCATCTGTGCCAACTCCGATCTCAGTAGTCCCTTCGTCCGAGGGCGTCTCGTCGTCGCCCTCGCCGGCGGCCGCACCGGCTTCATCCGCCGAACCGGGCTCGCCGTAGAGGCCCCGTTCGATCAGCTTGCTCTTGAGGTCCTCGAGGGACTTGGCGCCGAAGTTGCGGATGTCAGTGAGTTCCTTAGGGTTGTTCACCAACTTGTCCAGCACCTGCCCCACCGTGGCAATCCCAGCACGCTTCAGGCAGTTGAAGGCCCGCTGGTTGAGTTCGAGGCTCTCGATGGGAAGCTCAAGCTCGGCACCTGCTTTCGGAGCCTCTATCTGCTCCGCCTCAGGCTCCTCGGGCTGCACCTCGACCGTCTCCGCCAGGCTGACCAGCTGGAAGTGCTCCACCAGCAACCGCGCTGCCTGGCTCACCGCCGTCTCCGGCGCCAACGTCCCGTCGGTCCACACCTCGATGACCAGACGGTCGAAGTCCGTCGTGGGCCCGACCCGCTCATGTTCGACTGTGAATGTCGCGCGTCGCACCGGGCTGAAGATGGCGTCGAGAGGAATCTCGCCGATGGGAAGGCTGCCGCGCTCCTCAGAGGGCGAGTAGCCTCTACCCGTGGCTACGCTCACTTCCAACTCGAACTCATCATCGCCGGAGTCCACCGTGGCCAGGTGCAGTTCCGGGTTCAGAATCTCGATGCCGGCGGGCGTCTCAAGGTCGCCGGCGGTGACCTCGGCCGGTCCGCGCACCCGCATGCGAGCGCGGCCCATATCCGTGCCCTCGACACGGAACCGGACCTGCTTGAGGTTCAGCATCAGGCTAGTCATGTCCTCACGGACGCTCGGAACGGGCGCAAACTCGTGCTGGACCCCCATGACGCGCATCGACGTGGCGGCCGCGCCCGGCAACGACGTCAGCAGCACCCGCCGCAACGCATTGCCCAGGGTCAAACCGTAGCCCGACTCCAGAGGACTGATGATGAACCGTCCGTACTGCTTCGATACGGCAGTGGCCTCTATCTTCGGGAAAACCTTATCTACCAAGTGCATCACCCTCCCGGGCCGTCACGAAGAAAGCTCCGAGCCCCGAACTAGCGGCTGTAGAACTCAACAATCAACTGCTCGTTCAGCGGGACGTCGATGCTCTGCCGCTCCGGTAGCGCTGTCATAACTGCGGAAAGCGTATCCGGGTCTACATCGAGCCATTCCGGCGGCCGCACAAGGCCGTCAGCGTCGCGAATCTCGGCAAACACGGAGGCATCCCGGGCGCGCTCGCGGACGCGAATGGCGTCCCCGGCGTTCACCTGGTACGACGGAATATCCACCGTCCGCCCGTTGACCTCAAAGTGACCGTGGCCGATGAGCTGCCGCGCCTCGGCACGCGAACGCGCCAGACCGGCGCGGTACACCACGTTGTCCAGACGCCGCTCAAGGAGCACCAGGAGCGTCTGGCCCGTCTGGCCGGTGGTGCGATCGGCATCGGCGAAGTAGCGCCGGAACTGACGCTCCATCACGCCGTACATGCGGCGCGCCTTCTGCTTCTCCCGCATCTGGATCGAGTATTCGGACTCGGACCGACGACGGAATTGCGACGTGCGCCCATGCTCACCGGGCGGGTAGGCCCGCTTCTCCATAGCGCACTTGTTGCTGTAGCACCGCTCACCCTTCAGGAATAGCTTCTGCGCCTCACGTCGGCACAGCTTGCATACTGATCCCGTGTATCTACCCATTATGCCTCCCTAATCCAGTGCGACGCCGCGACCGGCTCTAGATGCGCCGCTTCTTGGGCGGGCGGCAACCGTTATGCGGAATCGGGGTCTCATCCGAGAGAGATCTGACGGTGACGTCTGAACCCTGGAGCCCACGTACTGCTGCCTCTCGGCCGGGCCCCGGCCCCTTGACCTTCACGTCGATCTCGCGCACACCGTACTCGGACGCTGCCCTGAGCACCGACTGGACTGCCAGCTGCGCCGCATAGGGAGTGCTCTTCCGCGAGCCTTTGAAGCCGGAAGACCCGGCGCTAGACCACGCCAGCACATTGCCCTCCGGGTCCGTCACGGTGATGATCGTGTTATTGAACGTAGCCGTGATATGAGCCTTCGCCAACGGCACCGTTCTTCTCTCGCGGCGCTGCCTGCTCCGCCCTGCACTGCCTCGTCGTCGCCCCATCACTTATCTCCTAATCAGCCCCGAGGGCCCCTGACCGCTCAGATCCTACTTCTTGCCCGTCGCCCGACGACGTCCGGCCACTGTCTTCGGCCTACCACGTCGCGTGCGCGCGTTAGTCCGCGTCCTCTGCCCGCGCACGGGGAGGCCCCGCCGGTGCCGAAGGCCGCGATAGCTGCCGATTTCCACCAGTCGCTGGATGTCCATGGCCAACTGGCGCCGCAGATCGCCCTCGACGCGGATGTTCCTCTCGACGAGTTCGCGCAGCCGGTTGGCCTCCGTCTCCGTCAGCTCACGTACCCGGGTGTTGGGATCGACGCCGGCCTGGGAAAGCACCCTCTTGCTGGTCGTTCGGCCAACACCGAAGATGTAGGTCAGCCCTATCTCGACGCGCTTGTCCCGAGGTAGATCCACTCCAGCTATACGGGCCATGCTCTATCTCCCTGTGTGCTCTCGGCCAACATTTAGCCTTGGCGCTGCTTGTGCTTGGGGTTCACGCAGATGATCCGCACGACCCCACGCCGCTTGATGATCTTGCACTTCTCACATCGCTTCTTGACCGATGGTGATACCTTCATTGCCGTCACACCTTCCTATTCGACTGTGAGGACCGCCGGCTCACCGTCGGTCACCGCTATGGTGTGCTCCCAATGAGCAGACAGACTGTTGTCCACCGTCGTCACCGTCCACCCGTCACTACGGATGGCCACCTCTGCGCTGCCGAGGGTGAACATCGGCTCGATCGCCATCGTCATCCCTGCGCGCAGCCGCATCCCCGTCTTCGGAACCCCGAAGTTGGGGATCTGGAACCCCTCGTGCATCTCCCGGCCGATAGCGTGGCCGGTGAAGTCGCGCACCACGGCCAGACCGTGCTTCTCGCCCTGCGCCTGGATGGCGGCCGATATATCTCCGAGCCAACCGCCGGCTCGTGCCGCGTCGATGCCCGCCAGGAGCGCCTCGCGTGTCACCCGGACCAGCAACTCTGCCTGGGGACCAATGGGCCCGACACCTACCGTAACCGCAGCGTCTCCGTGCCAGCCGTCCAGTATGACCCCTACGTCCACACTGACGATGTCACCCGAGCGGAGCACCCGCTCTCCCGGTAGCCCGTGCACGACTTCCTCGTTCACGGATACGCAACTGGCTGCCGGGAAGGCCGGGCCACCGGGAACGATGGCCGGTACGCCCTTGAAGGAGGCGATGCCCCCCGCAGCGGTGATAACGTCGTCCACTATCTTGTTCAGTTGGCCCGTAGTCACGCCGGGCTCGGACGCAGCGGCGACTTCGCGCAGTGCCTGCGCCACCACCCGCCCCGCACGCCCCATGGCCGAGACTTCGGCCGGACGCTTGAGCCGCACCGTCGGGCGCCGGCTACGAAGAGCTTTGCGTCGCACCACGTACCAGCCTCAGCAAGTCGGCGTAGACGCCCTCTATGTCCTGTTCGCCATCCACCTCAGCGAGAAGGCCACGGTCGCGATAGAACTCGATCAGCGGTGCCGTCTCTTCCAGGTACACCTGGATCCGCTTCAGGTGCGTCTCCGGCGTGTCATCGCTGCGCTGGTACAACTCGCCGCCGCAGCTATCGCATACGCCCTCACGCGCCGGTGGGCTGTAGAGCATGTGGTACACCGCCCCGCAACCCCGGCAGACCCAGCGCCCTGCCAGCCGAGCCAGCAGCGTGTCGGTGCTCACCTTGATGTAGGGAGCGATGGTCACGCCTGCACCCCGCTCCGCCAGGATCGAGTCCAGCGCTACCGCCTGTTCCACCGTCCGCGGGAACCCATCCAGGATAGCGCCCCGTGAGGCGTCCGCCTGGCCGAAGCGCTCCTTCACCATGGCGATGGTGACATCGTCGGGAACCAGCACGCCGCGATCCATGTAGGACTGGGCTAGCTTGCCCAACTCCGTCTGCTGCTTCAGCGCCGCGCGAAACAGGTCACCGGTGGCGATGTGCGGCAGCTCTATGTCTTTCTCTAGGCGCTCAGCCTGGGTGCCCTTGCCGGCGCCAGGGGCGCCCAACAGGACTATGTAGCCGGATGCCGAAGTTGACATTATAGCTTCCCCCTAACTACCGCCGCAAGAACCCTTCGTAGCGCCGCATGAGGAGCTGCGCCTCCAGCTGGCGCATTGTGTCCAGCACTACACCCACCACAATGAGCAGACCGGCGCTAGTGATGAGCATGGTGTTGGTCTGTGCCACGCCACGCACCAGCCAGGGCAACACTGCCACCGTCCCCAGGAACAGCGCCCCCACAAGGGTGATTCGCTGCACCACCCCGTTCAGGTAGTCCTCAGTCCGCTTGCCGGGCCGGATGCCCGGAATGAACCCTCCCTGGCGCTGGAGCATCTCCGCCAGGTTCTGCTGCCGGAACATCACGTCGGTGTAGAAGTAGGTGAAGGCGACCACCATCAGGAAGTACGCGATCCAGTACATGTTACCGGTGGAGCCAAAGTTCCGGGCGATGAACGATCCCACCCCGGCGATAAGCCCGTTGGCGGATAGAGCCATGAAGCTAGCGATCGCGCTGGGAAAGATCAGAATAGCCTGCGCAAAGATCAGCGGGATCATGCCGGCGGAGTTGACCTTCAGCGGCACATGTGTGGCCTGACCACCCGCCACCCGGAGCCGGTTGCCTCGCATGGCGACCACGCGCCGACCATACTGCACCGGGATGCGCCGCTCACCCTCCTGCACTACCACGATCACGCCCACGGTAATGATGGTGAGGATGATGAAGGCGATCAGCCCGGTGACATCACCGACAATCAGGCTGGCGATATTCCCCGGGACCTGGGCCACAATACCGCCCAGGATGATAATTGAGATGCCGTTGCCGATGCCTTCCTGGCTGATGAGCTCGCCTAGCCAGACCGCCAGCATGGTACCCGCGACGAGGCTGGCCAGGATGCTGATGGTGACCAGCGTCGCTCCGCCGAGGCCGAAGCGAGTGAGAACCCCGTACTGCATCATGAGTGCGCCCTGCGCGACGCCCTGCAAGAGCGCCAGCGGGATAGTCAAGATGTAGGTGTACAGAGTGGACTTCTGCCTACCCGCCTCTCCTTCCTTCGCCAGCGCCTGTAGCTGCGGGATGAGCGGGGTAAGCAGCTGGATCACGATCTGCGCCGTGATGTAGGGATAGACGCCGAGGGCCATGACCGAGAACTCGGCGAGGGCACCACCGGACAGCAGGTTCAGGAAGTTGAGCATCTGTCCTGTTCCCGACCCGCTGAAGGCGGAAGCCAACGCCTCTCTGTTGACGCCCGGAACCGGGACATGCGCCGCGAACCGGTAGATCACCAGGATCCCCAAAGTGAAGAGGATCTTCTTGCGCAGATCCGGCATCCGCAGAGCGTTTCGTAGCGCCTCGATCATCTCTGTCTGTCCCTCGCTCCGCCTACCTTAGTCCAGCCCAAGCTAGCTCTCGAGCACCTCGGCCTTGCCGCCGGCCGCCTCGATCTTCTCGCGGGCGGAGACGGAGAAAGCCTGTGCCCGGATGGTGAGCGCCCGGTCGATATCGCCGCTGCCAAGCACCTTCACGCGAGCGTCGCCATGCTTGATCAGGCCGGCCACAGCCATGTCCTGCGGAGTGACCACCGAACCGGCCTCAAAGGCGGCCAGGCGCTCCAGGTTCACAGGGGTGTACGGTATGCGGTTCACAGGCCGGAAGCCGCGCCGCCAGGGGAGCCTCCGCACCAGCGGCAACTGACCGCCCTCGAAGTACGGGCCCTTGCCCCCGCCGGAGCGGGAGTTCTGCCCCTTGGTGCCGCGGCCGGCAGTCTTGCCCTGACCGCCTGCCGGACCACGTCCGACTCTTCTGCTACGCTTACGCGACCCCGGTTGGGGTGCCAGCTCGTTCAGCTTCATATCGGCCCTCAGCCTTCCTTTTCCACTATCTCTACGAGATGCGTCACCGAGGCCACCATGCCGCGCACACTAGCCTCGTCCGCCCTCTCCACTTCCTGGCCCAGCTTACGCAGCCCAAGCGCACGCACGGTACGCTTGTGCCTCTCGAGGGAACCTATCGGGCTGCGCACCAGGCGAAGGGTGATGGTCTTCCCCTCACTCATTGCTCCCCCTCTCCCAGAACGGAAGCACTTCGGACTGATCCTTGCCCCGCAAGCGCGCCACGTCTTCTGGCGTGCGCAACTGGCTGAGCGCGTCCATGGTGGCCCGAACCACGTTGAGCGGGTTCCGGCTGCCCATGGCCTTGGACAGTATATCGCGAACTCCGGCCGCCTCTACCACGGAGCGGACCGGCCCGCCAGCGATAACCCCAGTGCCGGGAGCCGCTGGACGCAGCAGGACCTTAGTCGAACCGTGGGTGCCGATGACCGGATGCGGTATGGTGTTGTCCCGCAGCGGCACGCTGACCATCGAGCGCCGCGCCCGGTCCATGCCCTTGCGGACTGCCGAAGGTACTTCCCTCGCCTTGCCGATGCCCGTGCCCACGTGGCCGCGGTTATCTCCCACTACCACCAGGGTGCGGAAGCCGAAGCGGCGCCCGCCCTTCAGCACCTTCGCCACACGGTTGATCTCGACTACGCGCTCGTCGAACTCCTCAGCCTCGGGGTAACCCCTAGCGGCCATGCTCCCTCCCTAACAAGTCTAGCCGACGCGCCTGCGTCAGAAGTCCAGTCCACTCTTGCGGGCCGCTTCGGCCAGCTTCTGGACGCGGCCGTGGTAGGCATAGCCAGCGCGATCGAAGACCACCTTGGTGATCCCCTTCTCACGGGCACGCTGCGCCACGATCTCACCCACGAGCTCGGCCGCCGCCATCTTCGGAAGAGACGACGCCCGCTCGCGAATCTCCGGGTCCAGAGTGGATGCCGACGCCACGGTGCTACCCACCGTATCATCTACCAACTGCACGTATATGTGCTTCAGACTGCGGAACACGTTCAGCCGCGGCCGCTCCGGGGTACCCACAACGCGCTGGCGTACCCGAGAGTGACGGTGCTGCCGTGCTAGTTCCTTATTCCGCACATTCGCCATGACACAACTCCTCGGCTGCCTGGCCTCGCGAATGAACAGCCGGCACGATCTAGAATCGACTAAACGGCGCCGGCCTTACCGGCCTTGCGACGAATGCGCTCACCGGCATACTGGATACCCTTGCCCAGGTACGGCTCCGGCGGGCGGGTACCACGAATCTTGGCGGCCAGTTCGCCTACCTCTTCCTTGTCCACGCCATGGACAACCACCTGGCGGCCGCTACGATCCACCTCGAACGAGATGGTGCCGCTCGCCTCGAAGCGCACCGGATGCGAGTAGCCCACCATCAGCACGAGCGTGTTGCCCTGCAACTCCGCCCGGTACCCGGTGCCCTCGATCCGGAGCTCGCGTCGGAAGCCGTCGCTCACGCCCGTCACCATGTTGGCCAGGAGCGCCCGAGTGAGGCCATGGAGAGCCCGCAGCCTCGGCGCATCGCCCGGCCGCTCAACCTTGATGAAAGAGCCGCCCTCTTCCTTCTCAACCTTGACGGCCATCTCCGGGTTGAACCGACGGAAGAGCTTTCCCTTGGGTCCGGTAACCTCGATCGAGGTCCCGTCCAGCTTCACCTGCACGCCGGCAGGAATTCCGATTGGTTGCTTACCTATACGAGACATGTCCCAACTCCCCTGGGTGACTGGCGGCGCTACTCTACCAAACCTGGCAGAGTACCTCGCCGCCCACCCGGCTGCGGCGTGCCTGCTGGTCAGTCATGACCCCCAACGGCGTGCTGAGAATAGCTATCCCGAGGCCGCTCATCACCCAGGGCACGTCACGCCGGCCGCGGTATTCCCGCCTGCCCGGGCGACTCACCCGAGAGAGCCCGGTGATCACCGGTGTCTTGTCCTCGGAGTACTTCAGCCACACTCTAAGGGTTGAGCGCGGGCCGTCATGAATAACCTCGTAGTTCCGGATGTACCCCTCGTCCTTGAGCACCCGGGCAATCTCGACCTTCATCTTGGATGAAGGCATCACCACGTGGCTGTGCCCCACGAGGACTGCGTTCCGGACGCGTGCGAGCATGTCAGCAATCGGGTCGCTTGTGGTCATAACTATACCCCTACTCTCCTCTATCGCCCCGGATCACCAGCTCGACTTGCGCACGCCCGGGATCCGTCCCTCGAGCGCCTCATGTCGGAAGCAGATACGGCAGAGACCGAATCGTCGCATGTAGGCTCGCGGCCGGCCGCACAAGTTGCAGCGGTTCACCACCCGCGTCGGGTACTTGCGCTTGGTCTCTCTCGCGATCATTGATTTCTTCGCCACAGTCCCTCCGGCAAACTCAAACGAACGCTAATCAGGCGGCGATGGCGAAGGGCATGCCCATCAGCTGCAGCAGCCGACGGCCCTCTTCGTCCGTCCTCGCCGTGGTGACGATTGTGATCTCCATACCGCGCACCTGATCGATCTTGTCGTAGTCGATCTCGGGCCACACCAACTGCTCGCGCATGCCCAGTGTGTAGTTGCCCCGGCCGTCGAAGGAGTCGGCGGAAATACCGCGGAAGTCCCGCTGGCGAGGTAGCGCCACGCTGATCAAGCGGTCGAGGAAGTCATACATCCGGTCGCCCCGCAGCGTCACCCGCGCGCCCACGGGCGAACCGGCCCGGAGCTTGAAGTTGGCGATAGACTTCCGCGCTCGCCGTATCGCCGGCTTCTGCCCGGTGATGGCGGTGATGTCCTCGGAGGCGGCGTCAAGCGCCTTGGCGTTGGTGAGAGCCTCGCCCACGCCCACGTTCAGCACCACCTTCGTCACACGCGGCACCTGCATGATGTTGGCGTAACCAAACTCCTCCATCATCCGGGGGACGATCTCTGACTGGTAAAGGTCCTCGACCCTTGGCATCAAACTGTCTCCCGTCTACTCAATCGTCTCGTTGCACTTCTTGCAGAAGCGCACTCGCTTGCCCTCAGCCGTAACCGTCACTCCCAAGCGGCCGCTCTCGCCGCAGGCGGGACACACCACCGCCAAGTTGGACACGTGCACCGGCGCCTCGCGCTCGATGATGCCGCCATCCCGCTGACGCGTCCGCTTCTCATGCACCTTGACCAGGTTCACACCCTGGACAACGGCCTTGTCCTTCCCGGTATCAATGCGAAGCACCTGCCCTTGGAGGCCGCGGTGCTCGCCGCTGATGACTACCACGTTGTCGTTGCGCCTTATCTTTCTCACCTAGTTCTCCCTCGTGGCCCCTAGAGCGCCTCGGGGGCCAGCGACACGATGCGCATGAACCCCTTATCGCGAAGCTCGCGGGCAACGGGCCCAAAGATGCGCGTACCGCGAGGGCTACGACCTTCGTCGAGAAGGACGGCCGCGTTATCGTCGAAGCGGATGGAGCTTCCGTCCGTCCGGCCGTACTCCTTCTTGGTGCGCACCACCACCGCCCGCACCACGTCGCCCTTACGGACGGCGCTGTTGGGGGCCGCCTGCCTCACCGAGGCGATGATCACATCCCCGACTGAGCCGTACTTGCGGTTGGTTCCACCAAGTACGCGAATGCAGAGTATCTCGCGCGCGCCTGTGTTGTCGGCCACCTTGAGAGTGGACTCCTGCTGGATCATCCCACACCTACCTCGAATAACGCGCCCACAGGCACGATATTGTCAGACTACTGACCCGGAAGTTCCTCGCGATTGATGATCTGCTCGACCACCCAACGCTTGGTCTTGCTCAGCGGCCGGCTCTCGCGAATGCTCACGGTGTCGCCGACCCGGCAGTCGTTGCCGGAATCATGTGCCACGTACTTCCGGTGGCTTCTGACTACCTTACCGTAGAGCGGATGACGGTAGGATCGCTCCACCTTCACCACCACGGTCTGTTCCATCTTGTTGCTGGTAACTACGCCCGTAACGATACGCCGGCGCTCTCTCATTGTCCCTCCGAGGCCGCGGCCACCATCTGCCGTTCCTTCAGCACGGTCTTGATCCGTGCAATGTCCTTCCGAACTGCCCGCATACGATGCACATCAGCCAACTGGCCCGAGGCAGCCTGGAAGCGAAGGTTGAACAGCTCCCGATGGGCTTCGTCCAGGGATCGTCGCAGCTCGTCGTTGTTGCGGTCCCGCACTTCTGAACTCTTCATGCCCCCGCCACCTTAGTCCCGGTTATCTGGTCGGTCTTGACCAGGAACTGAGTGCTGATGGAGAGCTTGGCCGACGCCTGCTTGAAGGCCTCGCGTGCCGTGTCCTCATCCACCCCACCGAGCTCAAACAGAACTCGACCGGGCTGCACCACGGACACCCACTCATCAACCGCACCCTTGCCGCCACCCATGCGGGTCTCGGCAGCCTTCTTGGTCACGGGCTTGTCCGGGAATACCCGTGTCCACATGCGGCCGCCACGCCGGATGTACCGGACGATGACACGGCGGGCCGCTTCGATCTGGCGGCTGGTCATCCAACAGGCCTCAGTCGCCTGCAGGCCGTACTCACCGAAGGCAACGGTCGTGCCTCGAGTGGCCAGTCCATCCCGGCGCCCGCGCTGCTGCTTTCTATACTTGACACGCTTAGGCATCAACATAGCGTCTTCTCTCCCAATAATCCGGCGTACTAGACAGCGCTATGCGCCTGCCCCAACCGCCTCACCAACACCCGGATGCTTGACCTCGGGCATGACCTCACCCTTGTAGATCCACACCTTGACGCCGGTGATCCCGAAGGTGGTCAGCGCCTCAGCCTGACCGTAATCGATCTTCGCGCGCAAGGTATTGCGAGGAATACGTCCCTCGCGCATGCTCTCAGTGCGGCCCATGTCGGCACCCGACAGACGACCGGCCACGCGCACCATTACACCTTCTGCCCCGGCTCGAGAGGAGCGCTGCATGGCCTGCCGCACCGCTCGCCGGAAGCTCACACGGCGTTCCAGCTGCTCGGCGATATTCTGGGCCACCAACAGCGCCTGGAGATCGGGGTCCCGGATCTCCTGCACATCCAGCCGCACGTGCTTGCCGGTGAGGTCCTCTAGCTGCTGCCGCAGCGCATTTACGATAGCGCCCTTGCGCCCGATGACGATCCCGGGCCGGGCGGTGTGAATGGCAATCGAGATCTGATTCGGGAACCGCTCGATGTCCACGGCCGCCACAGCAGCGCTTCTTAGCTGCGTGCCGATCAGCCTGCGAATGCGCAGGTCCTCGAGCAGTTGGTCGCGGTAGTTCTTGTCCTTATCCGCAAACCAGCGAGCCCGCCAGTCATTCACTACCCCAATCCGGAAGCCGTAGGGATGTACCTTCCTACCCAAGTCCGCTGCCTCCCTCTCTATCTAGCCCACAGTCCGTCGGCCCACAGTTACTGAGGCCGCTCACTCAACACAACCTTGATGTGGCTGGACCGCCGCAGGATCGGCTTCCACCGACCGCGAGCCCCAAACCGGCGCCACCGCCTGGTCGGTCCTTCATCGGCGGTGATCTCCGCCACCACGAGAGCCTCCGGATCGGCGCCGAAGTTGTTTTCGGCGTTCGCCATCGCGCTCCTAATGGCCTTCGATACCGACAAGGCCGCGCCCTGGGTCATGAACTGCAGCAGCTCCAGCGCCTCTTGCGCCGGCATGCCGCGAACCTGATCCACTACCAGGCGTACTTTCTGGGCCGATATGCCCACGTACTTCTGAACCGCGTGATATCCGTCCTGGTACATCTCTTAACCTCAGCGGCGCACGGCGCGGCGATCACGACCGAGATGCCCACGAAACAGCCGCGTCGGGGCAAACTCACCCAGCTTGTGGCCGACCATGTTCTCGGTGATGTACACGGGCACATGACGGCGGCCGTCGTGAACCGCAACCGTGTGACCAACCATCTGCGGGAAGACTGTCGAAGTGCGAGACCACGTCCGCAGCACTCGACGTTCCCCGGTCCGGTTCATCTCCTCCACCTTGGCGAGGAGCTTCTCGTCTATGTAAGGTCCCTTCTTCAGAGATCTCGTCACTCGTTCCCTCCTAGACCACCGTTACCGGCGGGAGCCCCTCTGCTACCGGCCGCGGCCCTTGCCGCGCCGGCGAAGGATGTACTTGTCCGTACGCTTCTGCCTGCGGGTCCGGTAGCCCAGCGTAGGCTTGCCCCAGGGCGTTCTGGGCCCGGGTTTGCCCACCGGCGAGCGACCCTCACCACCACCGTGAGGATGATCGCGCGGGTTCATAGCCGAGCCACGCACCTCGGGCCGGCGACCGAGCCAACGCTTGCGCCCAGCCTTACCCAGACGCACGTTCGCGTGCTCCTCGTTACCCACCTGACCGACGGTGGCAGAGCACTCGAGCCGCACCAGGCGGACTTCGCCGCTGGGGAGACGTATGTGGGCATAGTCGCCTTCCTTGGCCAATACCTGGGCACTCGTCCCCGCGGCCCGCACCATCTGTCCACCGCGCCCGGGCTGCAACTCGATGTTGTGCACCACGGTACCCAGCGGAAGGCCAGACACCGGCAGGCTGTTGCCTACCCGTACCTCCGAACCGGCGCCCGAACTGACGGTGGCGCCCACCCGCAGGCCGAGAGGAGCCACGATGTAGCGCTTCTCGCCGTCGGCGTAGACGAGCAGAGCGATGCGCGCCGACCGGTTCGGGTCGTACTCAATGGTAGCCACCCGCGCCGGGACTCCGAACTTGTCGCGCCGGAAATCGATGACACGATACTTTCGCTTATGACCGCCGCCGCGGTGCCTCACCGCGATGCGCCCACTACTCCGACCACCACTCTTCGTCAGCGACCGCAGCAGCGACCGCTCCGGCACTGTGGTGGTGATCTCCTCAAAAGTAGACACGCTCGTGTCACGTCTACCGGGAGAAGTAGGCCGGTATATCTTCACTGGCATCTGTGAACTCCTCTACTCTTCGCGGCCTTCTGGTCCCGACTAGACCGTTTCCAGCGCCCGGATGGACTGGCCCGCAGCCAACTTCACGACGGCCTTGCGCTGAGCCGGACGGCTCACTATCCACCGCCGCCCTGCGCGACGCCTCTTGGCGGGCACGCTGAGCACGTTGACCTGCTCCACACTGACATCGAAGAGAGCCTCAACGGCCTGCTTCACCTCGATCTTGGTGGCGTCCTCATGTATCTCGAACACGTACTTGTCGTCGCTGCGCAGGGAGTAGCTCTTCTCTGTGGCTAGCGGACGACGAATCACCTCATAGATATTCACGCCTGGGCCTCCACTGCGCGGGAACGGTCCGGATCCAGCCACACTTCGACCGCCTCCAGCGCCTCGACCGTCATGAGCAGACGCTCGTGCTTCAGCAGGTCGCGAATGTTAAGGTAGCCGGCCCGAATGACCTTCACGCCCTCAAGGTTGCGGCTGGCGAGCTCCAGGTTACGATCCGCCCGGTCCACTGCCACCAGCACGTTGTCGCCCAAGTTCAGGCGACCAAAGGCCTGTGCCAACTCGCGCGTGCGCGGGCTCTCGGGGCTCAACCCCTCAACCAAGGTGATCCGACCGTCGCGAGCCTTGACGCTAAGGGCCGACCGCACCGCTGCCCGGCGCATCTTCTTGTTCAGGTCCTGGCCATAGCTACGCGGCTTGGGCCCGAAGGTCACGCCGCCATGACGCCAGATCGGAGAGCGCGTGCTGCCGTGACGGGCGCGGCCCAGCCCCTTCTGCTTCCAGGGCTTACGACCACCGCCCCTCACCTCCGCCCGGGTCTTGGTCGAGTGCGTGCCCAGGCGGGCGTTGGCCAACTGCCGGACCAAGGCCTGGTGCATCAGGTCCTCATTCGGCTCTACCCCGAAGACGGCATCCGGAAGCTCTCTCTCGGATACGACCTCGCCTTCCATGTTGTGTACCGGAACCAGCATCTCAAGCTCCTCTGGCTGCCTGTGGCTATTGCTTGCGGGCCGCTCTGATGACCACCAGGCCGTCAACGGACCCAGGCACGCCACCCCGGACACCTATGATATTCCGTTCAGGATCAACGAACTCTACCTTCAGCCCAGACACCGTGAGGCGCTGGTTCCCCATGTGGCCGGGCCCACGCATACCTTTGTTCACCCGGCCCGGCGTCGTGCCGGCCCCGATGCTGCCCACGGCCCGCTGTCGGTCGGACTGACCGTGCGTCATGGGCCCACCGTGGAACCCGTGCCGCTTCATCGCGCCGGCGAAGCCACGTCCCTTGGTGGTGCCGATTACGTCGACACGCTCGCCGGGGCTGAAGAGACTCACATCCAGCACCTGGCCCAGGTCGTACGCCTCATCACCCTTCAGCCGAAACTCGCGCAGGTGCCGAACGTTGGGGACGCCGGACTCTTTCAGATGCCCCTGCTCCCCCTTGGACAGCTTGCGGGTCGGGACGACCTCGTAGCCCACCTGTATGGCGGAGTACCCGTCGACGGCCTCAGTCTTGCGCTGCGTCACATAGCAGGGACCAGCCTGTATCAACGTCACGGGAACGACCTCACCGTTCTCGGTGAACATCTGGGTCATCCCTACCTTCCTACCGATCAAACCTTTCATCACACACCTCGAAGAGAGCTGCCGCAGCGCCGGATCAGTCCGTTGCCCTAGACCTTGATCTCGATATCGACCCCGGCCGGCAGGTTCAAGCGCATAAGCGTATCGATAGTCTTCGAGGTCGGCCGGAGTACATCGATCAGTCTCTTGTGCGTCCGAATCTCGAACTGCTCCCGGGAGTCCTTATCGATGAACGGGGACCGCATCACCGCGAAGTGCTCGATCCTGGTGGGCAGCGGCACCGGGCCGGCCACAGCCGCCCCCGTCCGCTCCGCCGCTTCCACGATCTGCTGGGCGGATTGGTCAATGAGCCTGTGGTCGTAGGCCTTTAGTCGGATCCTGATCCTCTCTCTAGCCATATCCCTTCCCCAGCCGCCTATCGATTACTCGGCGATCTGCGTGATGACGCCGGCACCCACCGTTCGCCCACCCTCGCGGATGGCGAACCGGCTTCCGACTTC